>OFMB01000187.1_pt1 | contig 45293 bp, 65 predicted proteins | sample 1541111 | NCBI WGS metagenome assembly OFMB01 (sample SAMN04209241, study PRJEB22552) | human gut metagenome | biome: gut; material: feces | host: Homo sapiens | place: USA: Oklahoma
GACGCAGCACACGTCGGACGAGGAGCCACCCATGACGGAACGCAGCCACCAAGTGTACCGAGTTCCGTTCAAGCGGTGTGCGGTATCGCGGAACAGGTCGAACTGGCAGTCGAAGCCCACGCTGTAGCCCTTGGTGCCCCACACTGGGCAGCCGTACACCTCCATCTCGGAGGGCGACCACACCTTGCCGATGTCCTGCCAGCTCCAGCTGTTGGAGTCGCCGAGCGCGCCGCTCGCGCTGTAACGCTCCTCAAGCAGCACGCGCTGGGTGAGCAGGTACTTGGTCAGCCCCTCGGGCAGGCACGCCTCGAACAGCTTCTCCCACGCCTTGAGGTTGCTGTTCAGGTACGGGTTCTTCACGTCTGCGGTGCCCTGGTTGGTGTTCGCGGTGTTCCACATCAGGTAGCTGTCGTTGGCCACGCCGGTGACGGTCTTGGCCACGGCGACGGGCGCGGACGCGATGAACGCGATGTGGTGGCCCTTGGCGCTGTCGCCGCACTGGTAGTACGGGTCGAAGTGCGCAAGCAGGAAGCGCACGGACTGCTGGGCCGCCACGTTTGACGCGCTCACGAGCGGCACGTCGATGTAGTCGCCCACGCGCATGCCGCTGAAGTTCGCGGCCTGCACGCGCTTGTGCAGCGCGTCGTAGATGGTGGCGGAGCCTGAGACCTCGCCCGCGAGAAGCGTTGCGAGCGACTGGCCCGGGTACTTGCCGATCAGGCCCTGTCGGTTGTACTCGGCGTTGTTGAGCGCCGTCTGCGCGTTGCTGCGCGCGGTATCGTCGATGACGTTGAGCGGCTGGCCGCCTACGACCAGCGTCTTTGCATTTGCCATTTATCCTCCTTAGGAAAGGGTTACCGTGCTGCCCGATACCGAGCACGTGCTGCCGAACGTCACCGTGTCCCCGGATACCGACGCCTTGCCGGCAGGGCAGTAGACCGTGCCGTCCATGTAGATGAACTTGTCTGTCGCGTCGGCGAGCATCGTCGCGAGCTGGCCGTTCTGGCGGCGCAGCTCGGCGATGTCGGACTCGCCGGCGGCGCCCTGCGCCGCCGCGTTCGCGATCTGCAATGCCGCGCTTGCCGCCGCATCGGCCCTCGACGCCGCACCGCTAGCGGCGGATGCCGCATCGAACGCGGATTGACCGAGCCGAGATAGCTCAGTGCTCCACTTCCTATAGAGCTCGTCGAGCTCCTGGTCGTAGCTGACGGCAGGCCCTGTTGTCCCGTCCACATTTCCCAGGATGACGAGCGCGAAGTCCTCGGTCGTCTCGGAGGCCCCGTTGGCGCTGTAGAACTCGAAGTATGCCAGCCTGCACCTGCCGGTGCCGTTGACGGCCTCCGGCGCCAGCGTGGCGCTCACCGATACCGTGCCGACGGTGGCGGCGCAGCGAGCCCACGTGCCGTCGGCATGGAGCACGCACAGGCGCGCTGACTGGTAGGTCGGCGTGTAGGCGGCGCCGTCCGTGGTGAGTGTCGCGGTCACCCGCTGGGTCTGGGTCTCGCCCCGGCGCACGGTGACGCGCTGCGGGATGGTGCCCGGGCGCTTACGCATGTCGAGTGATATGGCGTGGTTGATCATTCCTTGGCCTCCAGCGCCCTGAGCGCGGCGAGCGCGGCCTTGAAGGCCTCGACCGGGTCGACGGCCTCGGCCCCCTCCCCCGTCTCGTCGGCCGTGGCCGGCTGCGGGTCGACGATGGCCGAGAGCGCGTCGAAGCACGCCACGGTGGCAGCCGTGCGCTTGTCGACGTACCCGGCGGTCGCCAGCGGGATGCCGTTGACCGTGGGGTCTGGCTTGCGGACGTCCGCGGCCTTGACGACCTCGCGCGAGCCGTCGTCGTACTGGGCGACAAATATGAGTCCGGCGTCCTCGGCGCGCTGGAGCACGTCCGGGTCGTACTCCGTCAGGCACTGCTCGTTATTGCCGATGATGTCGTGGACCGCGTAGCCCACGACGATTTTCTTGCTTGCTTCCATTCCTTCTTGTCCTTTCATCTCTTATCCGCTCCACCCGGACGGCATGGTCGACACGCCGATCAGCAGGCCGTTCCTGAACTCGAGCACCGACGATGTCTGGGACTGGTCGTTGAAATATTTCTTGCCGTTCTCCGTGTAAAGCGGGTGGTATGCCGCTCCGACCTTGGTCGTCAGGCCTGACCACGTCGTGACGCTCGTGTCGGCGCTGCCGCTCACGCTGAGCCTCGGGGTCGAGACTCGCACGACGCCCTGTCCCTGCAGCTGCAGTCCGTGGTAGATAATCGACGGATTGTCGATGTCATGTGACGTTGAGGAGCATTCGATGTATCCGTACTGCGTGCCGTCCTTGAACCCAGCCAGCTTCCCGCTCGAGTCGAGTTCCATGGCGTACCCGCTGCTGCGGTTTCCACCGGTGAAGCTTCCGGTCGCCGTGATGTTCTTCGCCGTCATGTAGTTGGTCGTCAGCACGCCTTCCTTGAGGTTCCACGAGTTGCGCCCCTTTGCGTCCGCGAGAGTCCCGGTTGCGATGTATGTCGCGTTGACGTAGACCCTGTTGTTGCTCATGTAGAGCCCCTGGTCGGCACCGTTGTTGGTCAGGCGGTCGAAGATGGCCTTCTGGTCCATCTGCTCGTCGTAGGCGCTCAGGATGCCGTCGGCGTAGTCCGACGCGTTCTTCTGCTCGATGGCGTGGCGCGCCCCGGTCGCGGCATCGGCGTAGTCCTTGACCGCGCTCGAGTAGGCTCCGAATGCGGCGTCGTACTCGTGCATGGCAGCCTTGAGCTCCTCGGCGGTCTTGCATATGAGCACCTTGTCGACCTTGTCGGCATAGGAGCCGTACGTGCCGCCCTCATCGGTCGTGCCGAAGGCCTTGGTGTAGCGGGGGCCGAGGACGGACGAGAGGAACTGGGCGCTGAGGGCCTTGTTCGACTTCAGCGCGTTGTACTGGCTCGTGAGCTCCTCGCGCTCTTTGTCCACGTCCTGCTTGGCCTTCTTGACCGCCGCCCTCTCCGCCTCGGTCACCACACCGTCTTTGGCGAGGTCCTGCACCGTCGTGTCGAGGCCGTTGAGCGAGCCCGTCAGGTCGTGCGCGCTCTGATAGGCCTTGTTGTACGCGGCTTCCAGCACCGGCGCCGTGTGGGTGACGCTGCCGTCGCCGTAGGTGACGCGCTCCATCGACCAGACAAAGTATCCGTTCGACCATTGCGGGAGGTCCTCGGACCATCCCAGCTCTGGGTTCTGCGCATTAATTGGCGGCACGCTGTCCGACTGGTTCCTCGCGTACAGCTTCACGCGCGAGACGATGGCACTGCCGGCCATCTGGTTTGATCCGTTGATGGCCTTGGCGAGGCACGGCGCGGTGTACGTGACCGAGCCGTCCGTCCACGTGATCTTGCTCCTCGTCCAGATGTACTTGCCCTTCGCCCACGCGGGCTGGGCCTCCGACCAGCTGCCGCCGGACTGCGCCGTGGAGCTCGTGGAGAGGTAGTACTGCTCGACGATGCCGCGCACGCCGGTACCGGTCGAGCCTTTGTCGCCCTTGGCGCCGTCGATGCCGCTGATGCACACGGGCTCGCTGTACTCGATGACGCCGGACTGCATGGTGGTCTTGGTGCGCGTCCAGATGTACTTGCCCGACACCCATTGCGGCGCCGTGGTCTGCCATCCGCCCTGCGGCTCGGTGACGCGCGACGTTCCCTGGGCGTACTCGACGTCCACCGACGCTATCACGGCATCGGCGACGGCGATGTCCTTGTCGCCGAGCTTCGCGCCGGGGCCTAGATGGACCTCGCTCTCGTCGAGGTTCCAGTAGTTCTTGCCACTCCTGTCTTGGATGGTTCCGGCCTTGATCAGGTCGCCCATGAGCGTGCCGACCGTGATGAGGTCGGCGGTGAAGCCCGCGCCGGTGCCGAAGGTGCGCCAGTCCCACGAGCCGTCGGCCTTGCAGCCGGAGGCGATGCGGAAGCCCTGCGAGCACAGCTGCATGGCGCTGCCCTTGCCCGTGGTCGAGCGGCCGTTTGCGTCCATGGGTACGGATGCGTAGATTGTCCCCTGCTCGAAGCTGGTGAAGGTGTAGCTGCTGCCGGACATGTTGAACTGTGTGTTCATCGCGTCCACGACCTGCTGGAGGTACGACGGCGGCGTCGATGCCGCCACGTCCCAGCTGGACGAGCGCTTGGACAGGCTGGACACTTTCTGCTGCTGCGCCAGCAACATGTCCGCAATTGTCTCGGTCACGTTGCCGAGCGTCACGCGGACGGTGCCGCCGAGCTCATCGGTGACGAGCTTGGTCACGCGTCCCTCGCAGCGCAGCGCCGGGCTGAATGCCGTATCGACGATCTGGACGTCGTCGCCCACGGCGACGCCCTCCCACTCGCGTCCGAACTGCACGAGGTCGACGGCGTCGGCCTCGTAAGTCACTCCCGGCTCTTTGCGGGAGCCGAAGTACGCGCGGGTCTCGGCGAGCAGCGTCGCCGCGTCCTCGCAATTTGGATTTTCATATTGCCCGAACACGTGCGCGCGCCCGCCCCCGCCGTCGGGTCGACCGTAGAGCTTGAGCGCGGTCGCGTCCTCCACGTAGTTCTTGCCGTTGTTGATGTCTCCGAAGGTCAGCTTGCGGCCGTATCCGCCCGTGTCGGTCTCGATACCCTTGCCGTAGCCGTAGCAGGCAGTGATCGCCCCGTAGTGCTCGGTGCGTGATACCGATGTCAGGTCCTTGGTGTAAGTGAACCGGCGGTGACCGCCCTTCGCGCCTCGATGCGAGCGGATGCCCACCCTGCGAGAGGCCACCCTGCCGCCGGATACGGTGATTTCAGTCTCAAGCTCGCCACCGCATTTCAAGATTGACTGGAGCGCCTCGCGCGACGAGGTGTGGTAGAAGGTCAGGCCCTTGTCGACGGTGCCGGTCTGGTCGACCGTTCCGGCGGTCCAGCGCGTCGGCACAAGGCAGACGTTCAGTGCCTGGAGGAAGCCGTAGCCGTAGGGGCGCTTGTCCTCGATATAGTCGCCGTACGTCTCGCAGATTGAGTTGATCGCCGTGTCCGTGTAGACCGTATCGCCTCCGGCGTGGAGGCCCTTGGGGTCTTGGCAGACGTGCTCGTGGACCTTGCCGAGGCGGTCGGCCCACACGAGGCGGTAGCCCTGCTTGAGCGCGAAGGTCGTGGCGATGTCCACGCTGTCCTCGCCGTTGAGCTCGTCGGTATGGGTGAGGGCGAGCAGCTCCTCGGGGCCGATTGTCGATACGTAGGCGTCCTGCCACGTGTATACGTCAATTCGCACCTAGAGCCACCTCTCCTCCCATTCGAGCGTCGCGGTGCCGCCGCTCGTCTTGATCTGCTGCACGCCGTCGAGCGAGAAGAAGTCGCTCGCGACGGTCACGGGCCAGTCCGCGCCGTTGACGGTGCAGCGCTCGGCGCGCATGTCCAGCACGACGGTCTGTGCGCCCGTGAACGACGCCTCGACGCGGACGAACCGCCCGGTCGAGACGTTGGTGATTGTCCAGCTCGAGCCTGCCGGGGGCCTGCACGTGACCGTAGGGTAGGCTCTGTAGTTGCCCCCGGCGGCGACGGCGCGCTGGGATGCCGACACCTGCTCGGAGCGCCGCTGCCCGTAGGCGGCGGGGTCTGCACAGTAGAACCCGAGCGTGAGATTCGGCATGTGTGCGTTGCGCCCCTGCTCCGCCCCTCCCCTGTAGCGCGCGAGCATGTAGCGCTCGGGGGCGTCGTCGAGCACGAGGGCCTTCTCGCCACCGGACAGCGCCGAGGCGAGCACGGCCCTTGCCTCGGCGACCTCGTCGAGGGAGCCGCCGACGATGTTGCAGTCAACCGCTATCTCGACGGGCTCGAGGCCCGTGGCGCGGACGTGTGTGCCGTCCATGCCGGGGACCTCGGTCTCATCGAGCCGCACCTTGGGGACAATCGGTCTCGTGACCTTGGTCACCAGCAGGTACGGCGTTAGGTCGATTCCGCCGAATATCATGCGAACCCCCTTGCGGCGAGCGTGTGCCTGCCGCGCATCGCGATGGCGGAGGAGACGCGCTCCGAGTCGATGTACAGGTTTCCGTCCTTGTCCCGGATCTGCTCGAGGACGGACAGGATGCCGGCGAGGGCGTCGTCGGAATCCTCCTCGGGACGCGCCGGAGTGTAGACAGCGGACGGCGCGACGGTCAGGCCCGTCGAGAGCATCCCCTGCGCGGTGTCCATGGCGCCGCTGATGGCGGAGACCACGGTGCCGGTGCCGGAGCCGATGCCCTGCGCCCAGCCCTGCATGAGGGCCTTGCCCGAGAAGGTCGTGTAGCCGTGCCCGGAGAAGGGGCCGACCTTTGCCGGCGAGAACGGGAAGAAGGAGCGGATTCTGGAGACTGCGCCGGAGACCGCCGAGGTCACCGAGCCGATAGCGGACATGATGCCGTCCTTCAGGCCGTTGAGTATCGACTTGCCGGAGTTGAAGAGCCAGTTTCTCGCACCCGAGAAGAACCCGGTGATCTTGCCCTTTATGCTCGTGACGGTCCTGTAGACGGAGTTGATTCCGTTTGACGCTGCGCTCTTGATGCCCTCCCAGATGGACGAGCAGGCGCTCTTGATGCTCCCCCACATGCTCGACCACGTGGAGCTGATGCTGTTGAGCACGGAGCTGATCACGCCGTTGACCTGATTTATCGCCGAGTTGACGGAGAACTTGATGCGTCCCCATACGACCTCGGCGAAGTCGCGGACGGTGTCCCACACGCTCGACCAAACCGAGCTGATTCCGTTGAGCGCGGACGTTATCACGGACTCGACGACCCCGATGGCCGCCCGCACGGCGAACTCAATCTGAGACCAGACGAGCTCGGCTACCGACTTGATGGTGTTCCAGACCGTATCCCAGTCGCCGCTTATCGCGGCGGTGGCCGTGGAGATGACTGTCTGCACCACGGCCATCGCGACCTGGACGGCAGTGGAGATTGCGCCCATCACGCCAGTCAGGACAGCGGAGATCGCGGGCCAGACCGCGTTCCAGACGGCGGAGATGATGCCCATCGCCACCTGAATCGCGCCCTGGATGAGCGGCATCGCCGCCAGCACGGCGGACAGCACGGACTGCACGGCGGGCATGGCGATGGCGACGAGCTGCGAGACGGTCGTCATTACGTCCGCGATGACACCGACCAGGAAGCCGATGACCGGCGACAGCGCCTGCACGATGCCGAGCACCACCTGTATGCCGGTGGAGAGCACCGGCAGCACGGCCTGCGCGATGTTGAGCAGCGCCGTGCCGATTGGCGCGATGAGCGGCGCGATGAACCCGATTGCCGCCTTGATGCCGTTACCGACGGACGTGGCCACGCCAAGGATGGCCTGAAGCGCCGAGCAGATCTGCGAGGAGTCCAGCTTCGGCAGCTTGATACCGATGCCGGCGAGCGCCCCGACGGCGATGTTCCACGCCGTGGCGAGCGCCTCGGACACGATGGGCGTGAGCACCGACGCGATGCCGGAGAGCGCCGCGGGGAGCGCCTTGATGATGCCCTGCCCGATCTGCGCGACGCGCGGCGCGATGTTCTTGGCGACCGCGCCGACGGACGTGAGCAGCTGCTCGGTGAGCTGCGAGAAGTCCACGTCGTCTCGGCCCAGACCGGTGAGGAAGTTCTCCCACGATGCCTTGGCCATGCCGATGGAGCCGGAGATGGTCGTCGCGGCCTCCTTGGAGGTCGTGCCGGTGATGCCCATCTCGGACTGCACGGTGTGGATCGCCTCGACCACGTCGGCGTAGCTGTCGATGGTGAGGTCGGCGGTCTTGCCCTGCGCCGCGCGCAGCTTGTTGGCGTCCGCGATGAGTCGCTCCATCTCGGACTTCGTGCCGCCGTAGCCCAGCTTCAGGTTGTCCAGCATCGTATAGTTTTGCTTGGCAAAGCCTTGGTAGGCGTTCTGGACGTCGGCCATGTCCGAGCCCATCTTGTTGACGTTGTCCGCCATGTCGCCCATCGCCGTGTTGGCGGACTCGGCGGCCTTCGCCACGTCGCCGCCGCACGAGCTCACGAGCGATGCGGCGAAGCTGGTCGCCTGGGTCATGTATTGGTTGGCGCTCATGCCGCACGTCTTGTACGCTTCCGCGGCGTATCCCTGCAGTTTGCCGGACGCGGAGCCGAAGAGCGTGTCGACGCCGCCGACCAGCTGCTCGTAGTCGGCGTATGCGGATACCGCAGCGCCGCCGATTGCGGTCACCGCCGTGGTGAGCGCGCCCATGCCAGCCGCGGCGACGGTGCCCACGCCCCTGGCGACGGTGCCGAGCCCGCTCAGCAGCCCGCTGGAGCGCTTGACCCCGCCGTCCACGCCGGAGGTCATCGAGTCGCCGAATGACTTTCCGGCCTTGGAGCCCGTGTCGCCGAACTCCGAGCAGATGCTGCCGGCGAAGCCCTTCATGGACGGCATGAGCGTGATGCATGCCGAGCCTACGCTAGTCGCCATCCCGTCCTCCTAATCCTAGAATCTCGTCGATTTCCGCCCTGTTCGCGAGGGCGTTGCGCTGGTGCCTCTTGAGCTCTGCGAGCTGCCCGGGCGTCTTGAGCGGCTGCGGCTCCTGCGGCGGCCGGTGCTTCTTGTCGCTCAGCCCCCACGCGAGGCTCCTGAGCTGGTGCTCGATGCGCCAGAGCATGTACGTCTCCTCGCTCCACTTGAGCTCCGGGTACATGCGGCGCGCGCACCTCGACTCCTTCGGCAACTGCTCCCACAGGAGGGCGGCGCGCCGGAGGTCGTTCGGTCCGCCCTCGAGCGGGAGGTCGATGCCGTAGTACTGGCGGAAGTCCGCTACGACTTCTGAGCGGTGCCCTTCGAGCTCGAGGACGAATCCTGGGAGTTTTTTGCCTTCGCCGCCTCGAATGCGGCCTGCATGAGCACGCCCGTGGACTCGACGGAGCCGCCGAGGCGCTCCATGTACTCCTCGTCGCGGCCCGCGAAGACGCGCTCGAAGGCCTCGAACATCCCGGCGGGCTCGGTCTCGCTCTTGGCGAACTGCTTGTTCGTCTTGTAGCTGAGCAGCTCGTCGAGGTCGGCGGTGAACTCGCCGTCGATGCCGGGGATGGTGAATGTGAGCTCGGTCATTACTTGCCCTCCGCGGTCTCAGCGGCCTTGGCGGTCGCGGTCTCGGTGGACTGGATGTAGTCGTAGCAGGTGTTGCCGGCATCGTCGGTGAGGTACTTGACCGTGAGGGCGCGCGCGGCGAGCTCGCCCACGGCGAGGGTGAGGTCGTCCAGCTCGGAGGACTGGGCGAGCGGCACGACCTTGCGCCAGCGGCGGCTGTCCTTGAGCACGAGCTCTAGCACGGCGGGCCACGTCTCGGTGGAGTCGCCGTTGTGCTTGACGGTGATCATGCCGGCCTCGTCCTTGACGTTGCCGGAGCCGTACATGACCTTGAGGGTCGCGGCCTTGATCTCGGCGAGCGTGAGCTGCGCGCTCTCGACGCGAGAGGTCTGCGGCGACGCCATGAGGTCGCCGTTCATGTCCTTGATGTCCTCGGAGTCGGTGTCGAGCGTCTCGACGTAGCCGTCCTCGCTGATGTAGCCGAGGCACTTCCACGCCTCGGGCAGCGCGGTCGTGTAGTCGGTCGGCAGCGCCGTTCCGACGGGAGCGGTGAAGATGTAGCCGCCCTTGACTCCCTTGGCGCTGGAGACGTTGGCGACGTTGTTTTTGTTGCTTTCTGCCATGATTGCTCCTTATTCGCAGATGGTCAGGTTGATGTTCGTCTGGTATCTGGGAGTCCCCGTGTCGGGGTCGTCCCATCGGTAGGTGCCGTCGGGCACGGCGGAGAACACGTTCGGCTCGTCCTCGATGGCGGAGCACGCCCGCTCGACGGCCTCGGCGATCTCGCGTGCGCGCCTGCGGGTCTTCGCCCACGACGTGGCGAGCACGCGCGGCGACTGGATGAACCGCGTCGCGCTCGTGGCTGCGAGGGTGACCTGGACGAACTCATCGGGTCTCTCGCGCGGAACGTCCGGCACGCACTTGATGCCGGTCGCGTGCATAAGGCGCTGGGCCACTACCCTCTCGATGTCCATCAGTCACCCCCGAAGACGGATTGCAGGCGGTTGTGCTTGCGCTCGCTCACGTTGGCGTGCTTGCTATCCGTGTAGACGACGCGGCCCCTCGCAAGCGAACCGCCTGCGACCGCGGTGCTGTAGCCGTTCTCGCCGTACTTCGGCGTGAACGTGGAGTTGCATGCGGCCGCGGCGGCGTTGGCCTTCTCGGTGAGCATGGCCTGCACGCCCCCGCCGTTCATGACCTCGGCGTATCCGCCGCGGTTCCAGCCCTTCCACTTGATCTTGACCTCGCACTTCGCCTTAGCCATCGGTTCGGGTCACCTCGCAGGTGAGGTCCCAGGGGCCGGGCGTGTTGGCCGCGGTGTATCGCTTGGGGTCGCCGACCACCTTGTAGTCGGTGCCGCGCACCGTGACCGTCGCGTCCTTGAGGTCAACGTCCGCGCCCTTCGGGAAGCAGAGCGTGTAGGCGACCGTCACGCCATTGGGGCGCGTCGAGTCGAGGTCGGCGGTCACGCCGGGGCAGACCACGACGTTTTCGACCGCCGTCTCGGTCACCGTCTCGCCGGTCGGCTCTCCCAGCTCGTCGAACGACTGGGCCGCACTGCGCACGGTCACGGTCTCGCCGGAGATGAGGCACGTCATTCGGCCACCCCTCCCCTCTCCAGAGGCGTGAGCGCCCCGAGCGCCTGACCGGTGAGGCCGAGACGCCTGAGGTCGCTCTTCCCGAGGTACATCTCGCCGAGCGCCGAGCCGTAGGTCACCGATGCCGTGTATCCGCCCGCCCCCTGGCTGTACTGGGTGGCCCCTGCCATGGCGGCGGGGGCGGAGAGCACGCGGTTGACGAGCAGGCAGCACACGGCGGGCGCGGCGCGGTCGAACGCCGGGCACGCCCCCTCGGTGTACTCGCCGATTCGGTCCTCGAATGCCGCGAGCATCAGGTCCGATGCGTCCTGCAGCAGCACCCCGGTGCGGGCCTCGTCCGCGGGCTCGCCGTAGCGGGCCTTGTAGTCGTCCACGCTGGCGAGCGCGGCCATGGCTACTCGGCCTCCATGATCCCGGCGTCGACGAGGGCCTGAACGACCTTCGCGACGGTCGGGCTGGCGCCGGGGTTGGCGACCTTCTTGGGCAGCGCGAGCGGCTTGCCGTCGGGCGAGACGAGCGCAACGTGCTGCGGGAGGATGCTGGACGCCTTGCCAACGTCCTCCACGATGAACTTCTGGACTAGATGAGCCATCTCGGTACCCCCTAGGCGCTCTTGAGGACGGCGAAGGCCTTCGGGTCGAGTACCGCGTATGCGAGGACGGCCTCGGTGCGGTAGGCGATCTGGTTGTAGCCCTTCAGGTCCTGACCGGTGTTGTCGGGGTCGCCGTACTCGATGACCTCGGCGGTGATGTCGCGGACCATGCCCCACTTGATGGCGGAGAAGTCGCCCATGATCGCGGAGACCTTGGTCGGGGTCTTGGCGAGACGGCCGTTCACAGTGCCGGACACGGAGGCGGGGATGCCGTCGAGGTTGCCCATGTTGAGGGACAGCGGCACCTCGGGGTACAGGCGCTGCCCGGTGGCGGGCACGCGCAGCTTACGCAGCTCGGAGGCGAACTGGCGGCTCATGGCGATGCCGTTGATGCCGTAGTCGAGCAGGGCGTCGGAGAGGGAGTCAATGTCGTCGACCGGGGAGTCGGTCTTGGCGACGCTGTGGACGTCCTTGTCAGCGGTCAGGGCGGTGTAGCCCGTGAGGCCGAGGCCGGTCTTGGGGTTGATGGCGTGGTAGACGATGTAGTCGAGCGCGCGGCCCGCGGCGGCGGTCTGGTCGGCGATGATGTTGGAGATGATCTCCAGCTGGTTGTCCTCGTCGGCCCACTTCAGCTCGTCGGAGACGCGCGTGGTCGTGACGATCTTGGCGCGCTTTGCGACCACGGGGTCGATGGAGATCTCGGAGCCGGACTTCTTGCCGCCCTCGGCGACGACCTCGGCCTCTGCGGTCGGGTTGAACACGAGATAGGTCGTGTCGGCGAACTTCTGCGGCGTGCTGGGGCTCAGCGTGGCGATGGTGGAGGTGTCCTTCACCTTGCCGATGATGGTGGAGACCACGCTGGACGGCAGCTTGATTTTCTGGGTGTCGTTTGCAGCCATTTCTGTGCCTTTCTTCGGGTTTGGCTTACTTCAGGAGGCGCTTGGCGAAGTCTCGCAGCGCCTCGTCCCCGCCCTTGCCGCCCTTGTCGAAGCTGCCGGGCTTCTCCACTCGCGGCGCGGGCTTTGTCTTGAATGCGGCGAGCATCTTGTCGCACCATGCGGCCATGTTCTCCTCGTCCTCGCCGACGATGAGCTCGGCGGGGACTCCCTTCTCCTGCGCGACCTTGGCGGCGGTCTTGGCTCGCGTCTCGGCCTTCTCCTTGGCGTCGAGTCGCTTCTCGAGCTCCGCGACCTTCTCGTCGGCGGTCTTCTTCGCCTGGTTGGCCTCGTCGAGTGCGCTTGCCGCGCTCTTGTTGGCCTTGGCCTGCTTCTCCCACTTGCGGGAGTGCGCCTTCTCGGCCTCGTAGAGCGCCTTGTAGTCGGGCTCCTCGCCCCCGGTCGGCTCCGTACCGCCCGTGGGCTCCGTGTTGGTCTCTGCTGCCATGTCGCGTCCTTTCCCGGACCGTGCGGCCCGTCGGGCCAGCCGTGCGGCCGAGCCCCTTAGATGTGCGTTTCGGGCCGTGCGGCCCTGTCGCGCGGCAGTGTCCTACGGGCGTGAGATTTGGCCTGTTTGGCGTTTTTCGGCATGAAAAAAGCCGCCCGTGGGCGGCCATGCGGTATGATGGGGTTAGGCGGAAGCTGTTTGACTCACCTATTGAGACATGCAGCTCCCGCCTATTTTTTTATCGTTTGGAGCGACCCGTCGTGCCCCAGCATCCGCACCTCAGAGATTCCGTACCTCTTCATGTACTTGCGTATCCACGCTTCGGCTTGGCTGTCGGTGACCGACTTGTTCTCGCTGACGTCGAAGACGGAGAACCGCACCCCGCTCTTGTTGGCCACGGACTTCATGTGCGACTTGAACGTGTTCTCCGATTTCGACGTGTACACGGTCTTGATTTCGATGCCCGTGGACAGGTCGGCGCGGCTTACGGTCGTTTTTCCCTGCGCGTTCTCGCTCTTCAGGTGCACCTCGTCTTCCCAGAACTCGGTCTTGTAGCCCAGTGCCGCCAGCTTCTCTGCGGTTCTCCTCTCTCCGGGGTCTACCCTCCACCTCTTTACCTTGTCGCGCCTCACCGCATCGTCCGTGAACGTTATGCCCTTATGCTCGCCGCCCGCGTACCAGGACGGGTCGCGTAGCTCTATCTCGGATGCGACGCGGTTGTTGAGGTAGGCGGTGTACGCCTTCCCCTCCTTGTTGCCGTGGCGCCTCACGAGCGCTTTGCGTTCGTCCTCCGGCATTGCGTACCAGTCGGAGGCGATGCCGTCGCGGCCTCCGAGCGCGGCCAGGCAGTCGTTATACCTCTCGTACATCCCGTCAGGGTCGTATCCCTTGACTGTGGTCACCCCGTCGAAGCCGGGAACGATTCGGCAGTCGCAGTGCGCGTGCGAGTGTTCGGCCGCCTCCTCGGTCTTGGCGTAGAAGCCGAACGACGCGAGCATGAGGCAGAACCCGCACGTCTCGCCACGGGGAACGCGGGCGTACCACGGCTTTGCCGGGTCTTTGCGCGCGTTGTGGGCGACGCACCTGTTGGCGGCGCGCCTGATCTCCTCGTCGACCCTCGTGACGCACCGCGAGACAAAGACCTCGGGGGCGCCCTCGACGACCTTGCCGATGAAATATCTAACCGCGCCGAGCGTGGCGTCCGGGTCTCGCATGGACTCGGCGACCGCCCGATACTTCCCAGGGAAGCCCTGCGACGCCCTGACCGCGTCGTAGTATTCTGCGGCCCTCGCGGCGGCGCACGTGTCGGCGTAGTACCCGAGCACCGTCTCGATCGTCTCGTAGGCCCTCTCGCGGAGAGAGGCGACATCGCCGCCACCTCCGCGCTCCCAGCTCGACAGCAGGGACTCGAGCGCCGGCCTCACCTTCGCCTGGGCGTCTGCCGACAGCGCGTTCACCTCATCGGTCAGCTCGTCCAGCAGGCTAGTCGGCACCGCCGCCATTCTCGCCCTCCTTCGGCTCGAACAGCGATGCGATAGCCGCGCCCGCCTGCGCCTTCTTGGCATCCGACTCGATGCGCTGGATCTGCTCGTCCGTGTAGTCGAGCATCTCGTAGGCCACCGTGGAGTTGGCGAGCTTCGGGAGCGCCTGCACCTGCTTGAGCAGCGCGTCGGACAGGCTCACCGTGGACGGGTACGCCGGAGACAGGAATCGCGGGTTGATCTCATGCCCCGCGTCGCGCTCGGTGGCGAAATCGGTGCCGTTCGCCACGGCGAGCGCCATGTAGGCCACGTTGCGCAGCGCCGTGCCGTTGTCGCGGTTGAGGTTCTTGGCGTCGATGACCAAGGGCTCCAGGGACGCGGCGATAGCGTCCGAGGAGGACGGGTTGTCGTTGGACACGCCGAAGAAGCTCACCGGCACGTTGGTCACGGCCGACATCTGGCAGGCGAGCTGGCGCAGGTACTCCGTGAGCGGTGCCATCTGGAGCTGCGCGGACTGCCAGACCGTGGGCTTGTCGCCGTCCGGGTCTTTCGTGATCTCGTTGACCGCGCCCATCGAGGCGTCGTACTTGTTGCCGTCGTTGAGCATCTTCTTGTAGGTGCCCAGTAGCCAAGTCTGCGGCAGGGTCGCGGCCTCGGCGGCGACCTCCATTCGGGCGCGCTGCCGGATGGCGTCGTCGGTGATGCTCATCACGGAGCGGCTTATGCGCGAGGTGCCGAAGGGGCGCTCGAGCGTCGCGCCGTGTGCCATCGGCTCCATGAGGCAGCGCCCCATCGAGTGCTCGCGGTACTCGGCTACCCACGAGCCGCCGTCGCGCGTGAGCACCACGAGGCTGTCGTCGGTGAGCAGGTGCACCACGGTCGGCACGCGCTCGGTGTCGCCGGGCATCTTCTTGGACTCAGCCACGACGATGCCCGCCCTGATGGCCTTGCGAGCGTCGTCCCACAGGGCCGCCGCCGCGGTGGCGGGGTATGCCGAGATGACCGGGTAGCCGCCGCCGTCCGTCACGGTCCAGAAGCCGCAGCAGTGCTTCAGCTCGCCGATGAGGTTCTTGCGGTAGAGGCGCTCCAGCTGGTTCGACTCGCAGATGGCGCGGAGGGCCTTGCTCGTCTGCTCGTCCGCGCACGTGTAACCGTTGAAGATGGAGCGGTCCGCCAGGGCGTGCACGGCCTTGCGGGGCCAGTCGACGCGCGGGTTGATCTTCTTGGCGAGGCTCGCCGGCATGGCGATGCCGAGGTCCTTCACCGACACGTGCCCGAGGTAGTAGTCCTCGCGCTCGAGATTGCTGGCGCGGTGCTCGCGCCAGACGGTCATGAGCTCGCGGACGAGCGCCGCGTCGCCCGGCTCCAAGCCTGCGGCGGATGCTACCTGCCCCGCCAGTTCCATGTTCACTGCTGCCATCAGAAGCTGGCCTCCTGTTCCCTTCGCGGGTCTCGTTTCGTTGTTCTCGCCGCCCAGAGGGCGAGCGATGCGGACTCGATGGGGGCGGCGATGGAGTCGGGACCGTCCTCGAAGCCCCACCCGTCCCTGCCGATGTCGCGCTTGAGCGACTTGCGCGCCGAGTCGTCGAGCGCCGGCGACTCGATGTGCGAGAGCGTGCCCGAGTCGACCTCGTCCTTGAGCATCGACGCCGCAGCCTGCACGATTGCCGGGGTTCCCATCTCGAGTGCGCACTTGCTGAAGCCGCCGTCGAGCATCCGCCGCTTGAGCGCGTCCGCTCCGGACTTGCCGTCGATGCAGACGCACGCGATCTCGTCTCGGTTGCGCAGGAGCATGTCCGAGATCGCGACCGTTCCGCCCGAAGCGCCCATCACGTCGTACAGCTCGACGTAGGACGGTCCGTCCCTGTCGGCGAGCGCCCAGGACACCGCGGCGCGGGAGCCGTCCACGGAGAACTTCACGCCGAAGGCGAGCTTTCCGCCGGTGGGCGCTGAGTCGCGCCGGCACCCGTCCCACTTCTTGGAGGACAGGGCGTAGAGGAGCGAGCCTCCCGTCTTCGCCCACCATCCGAGACGCTCGCGCGCGAACACGTCGGGCTGCATCTGCTCGGACTCGCCCTTGACGGCCTCGTAGTTGAGCACGGTGCCCATGGACGGGTTGAACTCGTACCATCTCGACTCGTCGTGGACGTCGCCTATCTCGTCCGCGCCCCACTCGATCCACGCCATCTCGGACTCGCCGTCGTGCACGTCGTCGTGGAGGTCGCGGAACACCGTGCCGACGTTGTCGGGGCCTGGCGGCGTTCCGAGGTAGATGGTCTGCGGGTTGTGCATCGCGCTCGCCGAGATTGCAGGCAGGGACGCCGCCTGCTGCGTGTCCGTGAGCTCCTGCGCCTCGTCGTAGATGAGCACGTCGTAGGTCTTGCCTCGCGCCAGCGAGTTGGTGCGGGTGGTGAAGCGAATGAGTCCGCCGTTCTTGAGGCTGATGGCCTGCTGCCCGTTCGTCTTGCGCACGGCGAGCAGGAGGTCGTGCAGCTCGGTCTCGTCCTCGTCCTCGAATGGCTGGGACAGCTCCTTGAACATCTGGTCGGAGGTGTCGCCGTGCTGGCAGGTGTACAGGATCTTCTCGCCGTTGAGCGCGCCGTAGAAGCACCTGGCGCGCACGACCCAGCTCTTTCCGTTCTGGCGCGGGATGGAGATGCCCAGCGTGCGCAGCAGGTACTTGTCGCGCGCGTCGCGGGCCAGCATCGCGTCGAGCAGGTGCGGCTGCCACGGCAGCGGGTCGCCGAAGTAGGCGGTCGCGAGCTCGCAGGCCATCCCGCCGTCGCCGCTGAGGTCCTCCGGGACGTTGGCCTCGTATGTCGGCGTCTGCCTGGGCTCCATCAGGCGCCCGCCGCCTTGGCCTTGCGCTCGCGGTCGGCGAACATGAGGCTCAGCACCCTAGCGCCGTCGCTCTGCGGACGCGCCTGCTGCACCTGGATGGGCACCGCCTTGCGCGACAGCCCGAGCAGCTCGTTGAGCGCGCGTATCTCGGCTGTCGCCTGCTTGAGCACGGACACGGCGGGGTGCGGGCGCTCCATGATGGCGTGCCGCCCGTTCTTCGCCTTGACGGGCTTGTAGCCGACGGGGTCGAGCACCTTCACGGACTTGCCCCTGCTCATCGCGTCCTCCGCGGCCTTCGCCACGGCGTGCCAGTAGCACAGCAGCGCGAGGTTCGGCGCGTCCTCGTCGGAGAAGCGCCCCGATGCGGTTACGCTCGCCCAGATATGCGATTGATAGTCGTCGGATGCGACCGATTCCGGCATCTCCGGCATCCCGGCCTCCTTTCTCGTGCCCGCATTGTGCGATGCGGGTGAGATTCGCGGCCTACCCCGCCCTGGGGTCATGGGGCGGGGGGAAATCGGCACTGGCAGCGATGGGTGTCCGTGCACCCCCTGGGAGGGGCAATGCCCCCGCCATCGGCGGCTCAGCGCCCCAAAAAGCAGTGAGGCGCAGCCGAGCAAACGACCGCGCCTCCAGTTAGGCTTTTCAGCCTCGCCTATTCAGTTGTCCCTAACGCTCAGAACAGCCTCGTGCGCCTTATCTCGACGGGCCTCGCGTCGCCCGGCATGTGCTTGCCCTTCCTCTGGTTGCAGATGCGGTGCGCCGCGTCGAGGTTCGCGTAGTCCAGCACCGCGCCGCCCCTCGCCCTCGGCACCACGTGGTCAGCCTCGAAGCTCCACGGCGTGCCGGGCGGCAGGCTGTAGTCTATGGGCTGTCCGCATATGTGGCACGGCCTGCCCTCGGCGCGGAGCCTCGCCTTGAGCTTGCGCTCGGCGTTGCCGTTTGAGCTCCACGTCATGCGAGGCGCTTCCTCGCGATATAGCGCTTCTTCACCGACAGGGTCGGGGTCTCGTCGGTGGCGCCTATCTCGATGGTGAGCGTGATGGGCGGCAGCACGAACCTCTCGTCGATGTCCCCGCCCACGTCGTCCGCCATGGAATACAGCAGGGACGCGGCGTCGCGCAGCTGCCGCGCCACCATATCTGCGGCGCTCATGCGACCAGCCCCGCGACCAGCTGCATGCACCACAGCACGGCGGCGATGCAAAGCAGCACGAGCGCGGCAACGATGAGGCACCCGATGAGCCTGCCGGCCAGCCTTACGATCTCGTCCATTCAATCCTCCTATCTCACCCGCACGCCATGCGCACGAGAACGGTCAGAACCACGGCGAGCGCCCATGCGGACCTCGCCGCCCAAGCCAGCAGCGCGGTGAGCGCCGCCAGCGGCATCAGCCACAGAACATGTCGCACGCCGCCTCCTGCATGTCCCTCATGTGGTCCGCTATCCACGGGAGCGCCCAGTGGGCGACGTCGCCCGGCTCCGCATCCGCCCCGTCGAACTTCTCCCGGAAGGCGTCGTCGAACTCTATCTCGCAGATGCCGTAGTCGCAGCAGCACTCGTACATCTTGGTGCACTCGGCGCAGGTCGGGCCGCGCTCCCCGAAGCGCCTGTCGATTGCCGCGTCGGTGCATCCGTCCGGGAGGTTGTAGCCCGGATCACAGCTTGCCCCCAAGGCGAATCACCTCCTCGCGGTACACCTCGTACTGTTCGATGAACCTGTGCGGGTTCTCCGCGATGACGTCGAGAACCTCGTCGAGCGTCATCTTGCCGAGGGGGCGCTCATCGTCCGTGAGCTCGCTGTCCGGCACGTCGATGATGTGGCGCTCAATGATCTCGAATTTCATTTTGTCTCCTGACTTGCAAGTGCTTTAGGCCTCACGATGTCGCGCGGGTCTTCGCCCATCGCATTCGCCAGATTGAGCAGCAGGTTCATCTTCGCTTCCCTGCCGCCGCGGATGGCGTGGCTCAGGCTGCTGAGGTTTACCCCGGCGGCGCGCGCCAGCTGCTTCAGCGGGACGTGGTTGTCGATGCGCCAGTGGGCGATCTTGTCGGCGTCCAGAACGTACTCCGTGCTCATGGCTTCACGACCGTCCTCCCGCACTGCGGGCAATTGTTCCAGACGCCGCTCACGTGGTAATGCTCCTCGTCCTCGACCCTGCATCCGCAGACCGAGCACTCGAAGCCGTTGTCGCAGGCTCCCATTTCGTTCTCGTCGTAGACGTTCTCGCACTCGCCTCGGTCGATAAGGTCGGCGAGGACGTCGAATCCGCACTCGCCGTCCGGCAGACACTCGTCGATGGCCGTGAGATACATGCTCTGGTAGAGAATCAGGTCCTGCGGGAACCAACTGCGTCCGCCGAAGAATTCCTTCTTTTTCTCGCGTAGCCTCTTCGCCGTCTCGCGGCGCACATCATCGGTAATCATTCGCCCTCCTTGGATATGGCCATCGCCACGTACTTCTGGGCGAGGCCCTCGAAGCCGTCGAGGATGTAGTCGATTCGGTAGGCCGCCCCGTTGAGCGGGTGCCTTGCAGCCGCCCCGACGGCATAGCCTTCGTTCGTGACTACGTCGAATACGATCTTGTCGCCGACCTCGTAACCCCGGTCGTTCTTGCGAATCTCGAACGTCTTGGTGCCGTTCAGGACGGCGTCGGCGTATTGTTCTTGAATCTTGAGCCTGTGCGTCGTCATCAGTCCTCACCCCTCAGCTTGCGGATGCGCGCCATAACGTCTTTCAAGAAGGCATGGGAGCAGGAGCAGTCGTAGCCCTCGAGTTTGCAGCCCTCGCAGTCCTTTATTTCGCGGTCGTAATAAGGGCAGACGACTTCCGTCTGATGGTTCGCGATCTTGCCCAAGTCCTCTTCCAGCTTCTCCCAGCTGTCGGGTTCGGTGAGGTACATGAGCCCGGGGTCGAGTTTCCTGCCCGCGTCCGTGACCGCGCGCCGGCAGTTTCTCCACTCTTTCTCTAGGTCGGAATCGGTCGTGAACACCCAGTACACGATGTTTCGGGCCGTGCCACCATCGCCGTACAGCACCTTGGTATCTAGCGGAATCTCGCGCCCTTCGGCGGCGCTGGGCAGCTCGGCGCTCATCCGTACATCACCTCGAGCCCGTATTCGGTAGCGGCATCATGCTCGATACGGCATCCGCGTGCGTTCTCCCAGCCCGGGCAGAAATAGATAACATTGCACGAGCTCATGCTCTCGAGTGACATTGCGAGGTAGTGCAGTGGAATATACAGCGGAATCTTCATGTTGCTGTGCCCCTTCATGTCTTCATCAGTGAACAGTGTGTTCACGACCTCGTAGCCCATGCCCTCAAGTACAGCGACGGCCTTGTCTCTTGTCTCGACGATCTCCTCATGGGTCTTACCGGCCATAGGCTGTGAGATCATCGCTTTCTTCTTCGCTTTCATCTTTTCCTCCATTTCTTAGAGCCTCCCGCGGCTCCCGTTCCTCTCGTCCATGCGCCGGATGGCGTCGTCGACCTCGCCCTGCGTGGCGCCGACGGCTGCCAGCAGGTTGACGGTGGCCTGCACGGTGTCCAGGCACTCGTCTATGAGGTCGTCGCGCATGTCCCTCCAAGCCGAGAAGAACGGGCTGCGGCGCATGCTGTCCAACTCCTGCCACGCGCCGAACACCTCGGCAGCCTCCTCGAGCGGCTTGAGGGCCTGCGCCTTGTCGTCCCTCACCTCGCGGAAAGTTCGCAGGTTGAGCAGGTAGCCGTCAGTCATAGTTCCTCTTCTCCAGTCCCATGAGCGCGGCGATGTCCGCCACGCTCTTGTCGTAGTCGACTATCGCCTCGTCGGCGATCTCCGGCCCCGCGAGCCGCCACAGGGACGCGCTCATGCCCTCGAGGTACCCGACGGCCCTCACGGCCTTGAGGATGTTCCGGGCCTCCCCGTTCCAGTCGATTACGCTCATCGCGCCTCCCAGTAGTTGCATACGGCCTCCGCCTGCGTCCTGTGCACGAACTCCGGGCGCCGCGCGCACTCGTACTCCGTGCGCTCCACGCCGTGGATGGTGCGCAGCACCGTCACGCCGCAGTGCAGGCAGTTCTCGCAGCGCTCCTCCCGGAGCCCGTCATCGTAGATGTCCGGCCTCTCGTCTCCCGTCATCTGTATCCCCTCTTCCCGTACCTTCCGTCGTTCACCATGTTCCTGACGTGGCGCCGCATGTCCTGCGCCGCCTGGTCTCCCTCGGGCGGCAGCTTCCGCCCGCTCGCGCACTCGACGCAGTGGATGCGCCAGCCGCCGCGGTAGCGCTCGAAGTGCCCGAACCCGGGAGGCGTCCACCTGCCGCACTCGCGGCAGTAGCCGCCGTAGACGTTCCTAGCCATTCCTCTGCTCCTTCCTGTACTTGCCGCCCATCACCGGCACCTCCCGATGCTCTTCAGGTACAGGTTGTTGCGGCGCGAGCGGGCGAGTGCGCGACGGCGGCGGCGCTGCCACTTCGGGTCGAGCGCCTTCGCGAGCTTCCTCATGAGACGGCGGGCGTCTCGGAACACGCGCGAGATGCTCTCCCACAGCATCTCGGCGACGGCCTTCGCAGCATCGCAGATTGCCTCCAGCAACCGCGTCGCCGCCCAGCTAAGCGTCCCGGGGTATGGCGTCTCAGACGTCTCGCCGGTCTTCTTCTCGTCGGTCATCGGTATTCCTTCCATTCGGTTCCTATTCGCATTCATAGACATCGCGGGCCATTGATTCCGCGAGCGCGCGCATGTCGGTCACCTCGGCGCACTCCGCGCCGAAGAACATGCCCAGCTCGCCCCTCTTGTGCCTGTCGCACCGGTACGCCCGGCAGATCTCGGGCCTCGCGGCGTAGACCGCGCACTCGCGCCCGTCCGTTAGGTACGGGCACAGCAGGTCGTACTCCGCCCTGGGCTCGGCGGGCTCGATTCCGTTCCGGCGCACGTACACCTCGAGGCGCACCCGGTCGAACGGGCTCACGGGCAGGAAGCGCGAGCAGCACTCGCCGCAGCCCCTGCAGTCGCCCGAGTACAGGTCGGTCACGTCGTCGCTCTGGAGCCCGGCGTGGATGGCCGCGGCGATGGCCTTCTCGTCATTCATCGGCCCGCCCTGCCGCTCCTGTCGGGCACGGCGGCCTCTACTCGGCACTCTTGGCCACCTTCTTGTCGTAGATCTTCTTGAGGTCCCGGCGCATGAACCGGGTGAACTCCTCCTCGCCGACGCCGTCCGCCAGCGCCACATATCGCATCGCATCGTGGCACCATTCGTCGAAGTCGAGCAGCCTTCCGCTGAACGCGCTCTTGACGTCCGTGACCTCGGCGTAGGTGAAGCGGGTCAGCATCTCCTCGCGCATGACCTTGTCGGCCAGCGCCTCGATGGGCGTCTTGGGGCGGTTGATAATCCGGCTGTAGCCGTTCGCCCTCTTTGTCATAGCGTCGAGCTGCTTGAACAGCTTGTTGTTCTCGGCCGCGAGGCGCTCGTTGCGGCGCTGCTCGTAGTCAAGCTCGGCGAGCACGTACTGCTCGCAGTTGGTGATCTCCATCGTCATTTCACCTCTCGGATGATCTCGTTTCCGTAACGGTCGGTGATGGCCCAGTAGCCGAACATGTAGAGGTCGGGGCTGTGCGGCGGGTACTCCCTGAGCATCGTGCCGGACCACCATGCCTCCTCGGCCGCCCCGGTGCGCCATACCCACTCGGCCCTGAGGCCGCCGTCGTGGAACTTCCCGTGGCACCCGGTCGTGCCGGAGCCGCACAGGGCGAACAGCGGGCTGCGCAGCTCCCACACCCCGTTTGGCGTGACGAGCCTGAACGTCTTTCCCCACGACCTGCGGGCGACGTGGTGGCAGTTGGAGGCGCGCCTACCGCACACCGCGCACCGGGCCTGCGTCGGCTCGTATGCCGTGTCGTGCGTGTACCTCGCCCCGAGGTGGGGCTTGCCGTACAGCTCGGCGCGCTCCTTCGGCCATCCCCTCAGCAGGCCCGCGTCGAGGATCATGAGAGCCTCCTCTCGCACGCGGCGCGGGCGGCCAGCAGCCTCCGCGCGTCCTGGTACAGCCCGAACTCCGCCCTGCCCGCGGTCGTGCCCCGCGGGGCCTCGACCTTGGCCGGGTCGATGCCCGGGTGCTCGGACGCCCACCTTCGCTCCTGCTCGGCCAGTGCCTCCTCGGGCGTCTTGGTCGGCCTGAACGTCGCGGCCTCGACCTCCGAGGCGGTGGGCTTGCCGCGGCTGCGGGCCTCGGCGTCGAGCTCGCGCTGGCGGCGGTGCCACTGCCGGGCCTGCGGCTGCCAGTCCGAGATAGGCATGCCGTTCGACTTGCGCCAGCCCTGAGACGCGTAGAAGTCGAAGAACGCCTGCGGGTCGCCGTTGAGGCAGTTGACCCCGAAGTACGCGGCGACCTCCTCGGCGGTCGGCGGCTCGAAGCCCTCGGGCGCGGCGCACGCGTCCGCACTGCCCTGCACTGGAATGGCCTGGCTTGGTATGGACTGGTATGGATTGGTATATAAGGAGGGGTTTTCAGGTTCCGAAACCCCCGTTTCGGTAGTTTCCGAAACCTCGAAACCCCCGTTTCCGTTTTCCGAAACCCCCGTTTCCGAGGTTTCCGCATCCTCCGAAACCCCCGTTTCGGCCTTACTGGACTTCGGCGGCCTGCCGCCCTTGTTCTTGTTGCGGGCGGCGAGGCTGTTGTCGATGTCCTCGCGGAGGCTCTCGAACACGGCACTGAGCGCCCAGTCGGCGAACTCCGGCTCGATGCCGTTGGTGCCGTACTGGATGATGGCCCAGCACAGCTCCCCGCGCGGCCCCTCCGGCACGCGCTCGAGGGCGGCGGTGAGCTTCGGGAACCACGTGAACTTGCTTGCCATCAGAACCACCCCCAAAGAAGCGAAGAGAAGAACAGGAAACCCGAGGAGAAGGAGGCGGCGAAAAGGGCCGCCTCCCAGTGGTCACGGATGGTGTCGGGTAAGCGCCCCATCAGAACGGGATGTCCTCGTCGTACACGTCCAGCTGCTGCTGGGCGGGTGCCGGCTGCGGCGCTGCCTGCTGCGGTGCCGGTTGCGGTACCGCCTGCGGGGCCTGCTGGTAGGCCTGCTGGGCGTTCCACTGCGGCGCGGGCTGCTGGGGCGCCGGATGCGGGGCGTACGCCTGCGGCGCGGGCTGCGGCGCCTGTCGGGGCGGGTACGCCTGCTGCTGGTAGCCCTGCGGCGCGTACTGCTGAGGCGCCTGCTGCCCGTTGGGGTTCTGGCTCATGAGGACGACCTCGTCGGGGATGATCTCGACCTTCGAGCGCCTGCCGCCCCCGTTCTTGTCCTCCCAGGAGCTGTAGCGAAGCTTCCCCTCGATGGCGACCTTCATGCCCTTGCGCAGGATGCGCGAGAGCGCCTCGGCGCGGTTGCCGAACATGGTGCAGTCGATGAAATTGGGGTAGTCCTCCCACTCCCCCGTCTGCTGGTTGCGGCGGCGGTCGTTGACCGCGACGCCGAAGCCCAGCACCTGCGTGCCGCCCGGCGTGACGCGCAGCTCGGGGTCTCGGGTCAAATTGCCCGACACGACCACTCTGTTGATGCTCATCTGTATGTCTCCTCTCCGCCGCTCGTCCATGTCCTCTGGATGTCGGCGTCTACTGTCTTGATTCGCAGCTTCAGCGCCATGATCGCCTCGCTCGATGCCTTGTAGAGGGCTTCGGCGCAGTCGCGCAGCTGCTTCTTCTCGGCTATCTCCTCGCGCCCCCGGCACAGGTCGCCGATGATAGTCACCGGCGTGCCCTTGGAGCGCTCCTCGAGGATGGCGATGCGCAGCGCCTTGCGGTAGTCCGCCTCGTTCTCGGCGTACTGCTGGCCGGTCCGCCTGAGCGTGTCCAGCTCCGCCATGAGGCGCTCGAACAGCTCCTCGCGCTGCGCGTACATGTCCTGCATGGCCTACAGGACGCGCCACGTCGGGGTGGCGCAGCAGCCGGGATGCTTCTTGAACTCCTCGTACTGCTCTTTCGACTCGAAGGCGTAGGCCGTGCCGCAGGCCTTGCACTTCGCCGTGAAGCCGCCGCTCTCGGGCGGCTTCTTCTCGGGCTTGTCCGACAGCGCGTCCGGGTCGCTCTGCCAGTCGATGGCGAACAGGCCGCAAAGCGCGTACTTGCGCGCGTAGCTCGACGCCATCCCGGTCACCTGCGCGTCGTCGGAGCCGCTCTTGTGCTCCGCCTCGCGGGCGTAGGCCTTGAACTCCTTCTTCTCGCCGTGCCCGTCCACGAAGAACAGGGTGCACGTGGCCTCGACGTAGTAGCGGTCGCCCACCTTGCAGATGTTGTCGTGGAGCGTGAACGCCACGCCCGCCTCCTTACAGGGCTCCTTGAGCGCGGCGACGATGTCCTCGAACGAGCGGTAGCTGAACTTCGCGAACGCGTTGTAGCGCGCCTTGGGGACGGTCACGGAGCGCTGAACCTTGGCTATCGCCTGGGAGAGCGTCATCTTCTCGTCGTCCATCTAGCACACCCCCTTGCACTTGATGGTGCCGGTGATGCCGCGCTCGCGCAGCGCCGCGGCGAGCAGCTCCATCTGCGAGCGCGTGGCGGACGGGATCTCGACCGTCCACGCGCAGGACAGCTCGGGGCGCGCCGCGACGGCGGGTTCCGCCCGGCGCCTCGGCGCGGGGCGCGGCGCGGGCTTGGACTCTACCGCCTCGCGCGTGGCGGCGATGCGGGCGTCCTCCTCGTCGGCGGCGCGGGCGGCGTTGAGCGCCGAGCCAAGGTCGAGCGTGCGGAACAGTTCGCGCTCGGCGACCTCGTAGTGGGCCATGGAGTCGCGCTGGGCCTTGAGTGTGTCCCAGTCGCGCGCGACGGCTGAGACCTTGGCCTCGAGCGCCTTCTTCGCCTTGACCTCGCCGAAGCCCTTGTTGAGCCACTGCTTCTCGTGGAGGCGCTCGTACGGCACGACCGGCACGAGCAGCTCCGCGAACGTCTCGTAGTGCTCCTTGAGCTTGGCCATTGCGCGGGACTTGCGGTCCTCCTCGGCCTGGTCGAGCTGCGCCTTGATGCCGTCCGACACGCCGTCGATGATGGACGTGATCTCCTTGCAGCGCTTCTCGAAGGCGGCGAGCGGCTTGTTGTACTCGCGCTTCACGGCCTTCCGGCGCTCCTCTATCTCTTTCTTCAGGCCGTTGAGGTAGAGGCGGTCGTTCTTGGCCTCCTTGATGGACTCGTCCTTGGTCAGGTCGTACTTGGCGCCCTCGTAGTCCGCGACCTTCGCGCGGATGCTGTCCTCCATCGCGTCGAAGTTCGCGCTGATGACGGACGGCGAGTACGTGACGACGAGGTCGGGCGCCCCCTGCTCCTCGATGACCTCGGCCACGACCTCCTCGGCCCCGTTCTCCTCGGACATTACCTGACCTCCTCGTTGAGCATCCGGTTGTACTTCCTCTCGGTTAGCGCCTCGTCGATGACCACCGCGTGCTCGACGATCCACTTGGCGAGCCTCTCGCGCGCGTCCATGAACTTGTCGAACGCCTCGTCGGACTTCGTTATGACCGAGATGGTGAACATCGCCTGCTCCTCCATGGCGAGGTCGGCCAGCTCGGCGAACATTCCCTTGTAGTCCTCCATCACTCGGTCACCTCCCCGTCGTGGCTAACGAACAGGATCTGGGGCTGCTTGCTCTGGATGGACAGCCAGACCTCCTCGCCGCTCTTGCGGATGGCGTCGAACGCCGCGCTGTCCTCGGTGTCGACCTCGAACTGCAGGACGGCGACGCCGCCCTTCACGGTGGCCTGCTTGAACTTGGCCTCGATCTCCACCGGTATGTTTGTGCACTCCATTGCTATTCCTCCCTGCCTGCGCCCGCGAGCATCGCCGCGAACGTCTCCAATGTCATGGTCACGAACTGCTCGCCCGGGATGGCGGTGCCTCGGCGCTTCCAGACGACCACGCCGTAGTCCGCACCGCGGTTCCTGCGCTCGGTCTCCGCCTCGCGCAGCCACTTGGGCAGCTCGTGCCCCCCCCTGGTAGTCCTTGCACTCGATCGCGATGCCCCGCCCGGCCACCGACACGCCGCGGATGTCGCCCGTGTCCCTGGAGCCGGTCTTGACCTGTCTGTCGATGTCGCTCCCCAGCCTCCCGGCGAGGTAGTCGGCGACCAGTCGCTCGAACCTCGTGCCCGCGTCCTTGGCGGTCCTCCTGCTCCTACTCATCGACGAAACCGTCGCTCTTGGAGCGGTGCTTGTTGAACGCGTGCCTCAGGTGCGGGTATCGCGCCTCCATGATGCGGGCGAGGCTCGGCGCGAGGCCGTTCTTCACGCCGACGTGCAGCTCGTTGCGCACCATGTGGATGAGGTAGTTGATCGAGACGTAGCCCTTGCGGTTGAGGCGGGTGGCCTGCTCGACCATGAAGTCCCACGCCCGCGGGTGCTCGCCAATCCAAGTGCGCGCGTCCGCCATGTCCTGCTCGCCGTCCGCGCCGAGGCCGAATATCTCGAGCTGGCTGCTCATCGGCTTCTGGCGGTATCTCTCGTCGTTACGCATTGACGGCCCCCGCAGCGCATGCGGCCTTGGCGGCCTGGACCGCGCCGTCCATCGTCGGGAGGACGAAGACGGTCAGGACCGCCGCGAACAGGACCGCGGCGGCGATGAAGCCGACCATGGCCCCCGCCCTGAACGCATCGGAGTCGAGCTGCTCGCGGACGGTCGGTCGGTATGACTTGGGTGCTATGATGGTCTGAGCCTCATGTCTGGGGCTGTTTCGGCGAGTGCTCACAAGTTGGTAGCTGGGGGCGCTCGCTTCTTTGTATGTGTACATCTTGTGTTCCCTTCTGATGTTTACGCAGGTAGATGCAGGTGTGGCTTTTAGGGTGGCTATTTTGGGATTTTTTTGGCGCGGCTCTTGGCGCTGTAGTACCTCTGCCGCTCCCTGTCGTTCCGCTTTGCCCTCGCCGCCTCCTCGCGCATCGCGCTGGCCTGCTCCCTGAGGTCTGCCACGTGGCTCCCCTTAGTGCACTCCGCGCACCAGCCGTTTGCCCTGTTCAGCGGCTTGAACGTCGTGCGCCCGCACTTCGGGCACATCCAGCGCTGGCGGAGCGATATTCCGCATCTGCGCGCCTGCCACTTGACCGCGTCGGTGCTGCGGCCCAGCGCCTTGGCTATCTCCTTGGCTCCGTCGCCGGCGTGCTCCCTCAGGTACCGGATCTCACGTGTCGACCATGGCCTCACTGTCTCTTGCTCCCCTCCTTCCTCTCCCATTCCCGGTACGCCGCCCGAAGCGTCGAGCACATGGTGTCGAGCGCTATCTCGCGCGGGGTCTTGGGCTTGTTCTCCTGCTGCTTGGCCTCGCTGGCCATTTAGACCGCAGCCATAGCGTTTACGGCTCGCTCATCGCACATGTCGAGCAGGTAGCTGGCGTTACAGCCATAGAATCGGCATGCACGGTAGATAAAGTCTCCTGGCATGCTTCTTGGGTCGTTCTCGTATTTCGCAAGCGTTTTGGGAGATACGGCGAGCTTTGAAGCCGCCTCCGCTTGCTTCAGTCCGAGACGCGTACGCTCAGATGCTAGGTTCCTCATTGGTACTTCCTCCTATCAACTATGCATCTGGTTAGTACTTACGAGCTTTATAGTACGCACGGTACTAGTACATGTCAAGAAGAAATCTGTACAATTGCGCTTTATATTGGTACTATGCGAACTATAAGAAGTAAGCGTTTACAGATTCTAAGGAGGGCGTGAGATATGCATACGCGGTTGAAGGAGGTTCGTAAGGCGGCCGGCTATAAGCAGCAGGATGCTGCCGAGGCCTTCGGCGTTTCCCTCGGTACATATAGAAACTGGGAACAGGGACGAGTCATCATGAATGGCGAGCAGCTTATCGAAGCGGCCCGTTTGTTTAACTCAAACGTTGATTACATTTTGATGACCGACGTATGCGCAAGAGAATTTGATATGCAGCGCCGTGAACTTGATCAGCTCTTTGATGAATTAAGCGCAGAAGGTCGAGCGGTATTGCTCGATGTTGCAAGATCGCTTTCTTTGCATATATCTAATGATGCTCAGGCTGGCGTTTACGTTTAGGAATAGCTATGAGTCTTAAAGACCTTCGGCAGCGTTCTGGGTTGACGCAAAAAGAGGCCGCGAACGTGTTCGGCCTCAAATACCGGACCTATCAAAACTATGAGCTTGGAAACACTAGCCCCGACATGGACACGGCGGCTGAGTTTGCTCGTTATTTCAAATGCACCATCGGAGAACTGTTTGACCTTGAAGAAGGTGACGGTGAACAAATTGGCGGACCTGATCGCGAGCTTTTGAATCTATTTAACTCAATGAATAAAGACGGCCAAAAGGCCTTAATGGCCACTGCAAAAGGCCTCGCCGAGACTTTTCCATTAGAAAAAGAGAGCGGGATGCGTTAAATGCAGACCAGATTGAAGGAAGTTAGGAAGCTCACTTGAGAGAAACCTGCTGAAGGAATAGGGATAGCCACGACATGGAATACCGCTACGTACTTGCCCATTACTTAGATAAGGCAGGGATGTCACAGGCTGAGCTAGCTGCCAAAATCGGCTCACCGCGCTCAACGGTCTCTGCGCTCCTCAGCGGAAGGGCCAAGGAGCCAACGCTGGGGAAAGCAAAGGCCATAGCTGACGCATTGGGCGTATCTCTCGATGAAATGGCAAGGAAAACGCTTGGAGAGTGATAGCCACGATGGCCGCAAGGTTAAGGCTGAGAGAAGCCAGACTGAAGTACGGAGCTAAGCAGGCGGAAGTCGCATCGATACTGGGCGTTTCCGTATCCAGCTATTCAATGATGGAGAGTGGCACGCGCACGACAAGTGGCGACAAGATTGCCAAGCTCGCAAGGTTCTATGGATGCTCGGCGGACGAGCTGCTGGGAACTGGCGCGTGGGAAGCTCACGACATGCAGCTGGCGCGCGCACTGAATGAATACATTGCTGAGCTCGGCATGCGACAGGTCGACGTTTGCCGAAAATCGGGCCTATCAGACGCCCACGTCTCACAGCTTTTCAGCGGAAAGATAAGAGACCCAAAGGTTAGTGTCGTGAGAAAGGTTGCTCAAGCCATGGGAATATCCGTGGACGACCTACTCGATAGAGCAGAATCGTACCGCGAGTAAACACAAAAGAGCCCCGTCGGCAGCGCTGGTACCGCTATAGCCGACAGGGCATCCAACCAGTACACCCATGCAAACTCAACAACGTGAAGAAAGGGTGACATCCACATTATGCCAAAGAAGGCAGTGATATACGCGAGGTTCTCGTGCAACAGGCAGCGCGAGGCCTCGATCGAGGACCAGCTGCGCGTCTGCCGCGAGTGGTGCGCGCGCGAGGGCTACGAGGTCGCGGCGGAGTACTGCGACCGCGCCGTGTCGGGGCGCACCGACGACCGCCCCGAGTTCCAGCGGATGATAGCCAACGCCGGCGAGAGCGAGATCGTCCTCGTCTACATGATGGACCGCTTCAGCCGCGGCGAGTACGACGCGCCGATATACAAGCGCGAGCTCGCCACGCACGGCGTCAAGCTGGTCTCGGCACTTGAGGCGATACCCGACAGCCCGGAGGGCATCATCTACGAGAAGCTGCTCGAGGGGCTCGCCGCCTGCGAGTCGAGGAAGACCGCCATCAGGACCAAGCGCGGCATGGAGGGCAACGCCCTCAAGTGCAAGACCAACGGCGTGCGCATCTTCGGCTACAGGAGGAACGGGGACGACGAGTACGAGGTCGACGAGGCGCAGGCGGCGTGGGTGCGCGAGGCCTTCGCGCTGAGGCTGGAGCGCATGTCCATGAACGCGATAGCGCGCGAGTTCGCGCGGCGCGGCCTCAGGACGCGCAAGGGCAACCCGTGCGGCCAGGCGATGGTGCAGCAGATGCTGCGCGACCGAAGGTACACGGGCAGGTACGAGTGGGGAGGCATCGTCCGCGAGGGCGGGATGCCGGCGATAGTGGACGAGGTGACGTTCATGGAGGTCCAGGGAATCAAGTGCCGCAAGCAGCGCTCGAGCGAGAACTGGGGCGACTTCGCCCTCGCGGGGACGGCGCTGTGCGCGGAATGCGGCAGGAACCTGCAGGGCGTGAGCGGCAGGGGCCGCAACAACGTCAAGTACGAGTACTACAGCTGCCCGGGCTCGTGCGTCCGCAACATCAGGCGCGAGGAGCTGGAAGGTTCAATCGCCTCGGCGCTGCGCGGGCTGCTGGGCGACCGCGGCGAGGCGCTGCAGATAGCCAACATGGTAGCGGAGCGCGCGGACACGGCCGAGGTGCGGGCTCGCCGCAGGCAGGCCGAGGACTCGCTCAGGGCCGCGGAGAGGGGCCTGAGGAACATCCTCAACGCCATCGAGCAGGGCGTGATAGCACCGGGCGTGAACGAGCGCATAGCCGAGCTCGAGGAGCAGCAGGCGCGCGCTAGGTACGACCTCGAGGCCATCACGGACGAGCGGATAGACCCGGAGCGCTTCGCCGACTTCCTGCAGTGCGGGATGGCGCTCGACGACGCGACGCTGCTGAAGGCGTTCGTGTGGCAGGCTGTCGTCTCGGAGGACGAGATACTGGTCACGCTGAACTACGACAAGAAGGGCGAACCCGCCAGATTGGACATCCAGCGGGTTCGAGCAAAATTGGAATGGTGCCCCATGTTGGATTCGAACCAACGGCCTTCTGCTCCGGAGGCAGACGCTCTAATCCCCTGAGCTAATAGGGCCAACGTTTGGCATTATACCCAAGTGGACCACGGGCTATCCAAAATAAAAGAAAAAGCTTTGCAATTCCGAGGAAGACGCGGCGCAACGGCCCACTTTAGAAGGCAAAAGCGAGTCAGATAGTATAAACTCTCATGCACCATATATACACGGCTCGCGATGCGGGCCGTTTTTGCAAGGGTTATCCATCGAGGTGAGAGGCACACCATGATTGCTATTTTAAAGCAGAGCGCCAGCGACGAGGCCGTCAGCCATATCGTCAGCTGGATTGAGAAAAAGGGCCTGAAGACCGATGTCTCGCGCGGCGAGAACGAGACGATCATCGGCCTGGTGGGCGATACGACCAAGATCGATCCGTTCCTGCTCGAGTCCATGGATGTCGTCGAGCGCGTGCAGCGCGTCTCCGAGCCGTTCAAGCGCGCCAACCGCAAGTTCCACCCCGAGGACTCCGTCATCGACTGCGGCCACGGCGTCAAGATCGGCGGCGATCAGTTCCAGGTCATCGCCGGCCCGTGCTCCGTCGAGGGCGAGAACCTCATCTGCATCGCCCGCCGCGTGAAGGCCGCCGGTGCCACGATGCTGCGCGGCGGTGCCTACAAGCCCCGCACCTCCCCCTACGCCTACCAGGGCATGGGCCCCGCCGGCCTCGACCTGCTGTGCGAGGCGTCTGCCGAGCTCGACATGCCGATCGTCACCGAGATCATGGACCCACGCGACGTGCAGGTCTTCTTGGACAAGAAGATTGACGTCATGCAGATCGGCGCCCGCAACGCCCAGAACTTCCCCCTGCTCAAGGAGGTCGGCAAGACCCAGACCCCGATTCTGCTCAAGCGCGGCATGTCCGGCACGATCGACGAGCTGCTTATGGCCGCCGAGTACATCATGAGCGAGGGCAACGACAACGTCATCCTGTGCGAGCGCGGCATCCGCACCTTCGAGACCCGCACCCGTAACACCTTCGACCTCAACGCCGTGCCGGTGCTGCACCACCTGTCGCACCTGCCCGTCGTCGCCGACCCCAGCCACGCCACCGGCTACACCCGCTACGTCGAGCCCATGGCGCTCGCCGCGACCGCCTGCGGTGCCAACGGCCTGGAGATCGAGGTCCACGACGAGCCGAGCCGCGCCTGGTCCGACGGCGCCCAGGCCCTCACCCCCGATCAGTTCGACGACACCATGCGCCGCATCCGAGCCATCCGCGAGGTTGTCTGCCAAGAGACCATGGAGTAGCCCATGGGTACGGTGAGAAACGCGCGCGTTAACCAGGGCGGCCCCAAGTGCGCCGGCATCGTCGGCCTTGGCCTCATCGGCGGCAGTTTTGCCCGCGGCTATGCACAGGCGGGCGTTCGCGTGCTGGCCTGGGACCCCGATGACGATGTCATGACGGCCGCCAGCATGGGCACGGTCGCCGGAGAGCTCAACGACAAGACACTCGGCGAATGCGACGTCATCGTCCTTGCCTGCTATCCCGAGGCATGCATCGAGTGGCTCGAGGCGCACGCCCAGGCGCTCGCCGACGCCACCGACACCGAGGCCATCATGGGCCCCGTGGTGATCGACACGGTGGGCGTCAAGGGCATCGTGTGCGAGCGCGCCTTTGAGCTTGCCCGCGAGCACGGCTTTTACTTTGTGGGCGCGCACCCCATGGCGGGCACGCAGTACTCGGGCTATGCGCACTCCCGCGCCGACCTGTTCCAGGGCGCGCCACTCGTGCTCGTGCCGCCCGCGGTGGACGATGCGCTCAAGCTGGAGCTTTTGGGCCAGGTGCGCGAGATGGTGCGTCCCTTGGGCTTTGGCAAGTTCAGCGTAACGAGCGCCGCCGAGCACGACCGCGTCATCGCCTTCACGAGCCAGCTTGCGCACGTGGTGTCCAACGCCTACGTTAAGAGCCCGACCGCTCAGGTCCACCACGGCTTTTCGGCCGGCAGCTACCGCGATCTCACCCGCGTGGCGCACCTCAACCCGCAAATGTGGTCCGAGCTCATGATCGACGACGCCGACGCGCTCGCCTTTGAGATCGACCATCTGATCGAATCGCTTGGCGCCTACAGCCGTGCGCTCAAGGACCGCGACCAGCGCTATCTGGAGAATCTCCTTGCCGAGGGCGACCGCATTAAGCGCGCACTCGACGACGAGGCCTCCCACTAGACAACCCATCACGCCAGGTCGAAAGGACCGAAGCTTATGGCGATTACCATCGATATCGACACTGCACGCCCCTACCAGGTGCATGTTGGCACGTTTTTGCTGGAGCAGGCGGGACCGCTCGTGCGTGCCACTGCCGGCGGCACCAAGGCCGTCATCGTGACGGACACCAACGTGGGCCCGCTCTACCAGATGCCCGTTAAGCAGAGCCTGGAGGCGTCAGGCTACGAGGTGAGCATCTGCACCTTCGAGGCCGGCGAGGCCCATAAGCGCGCCGAAACCTATGTTGCCATTTTGGAGTTTGTGGCCGAGCACGAGCTTTCGCGCTCCGACGTGATCGTGGCACTCGGCGGCGGCGTCGTGGGCGACGTGGCGGGCTTTGCAGCCGCCACCTACATGCGCGGATGCAAGTTTGTGCAGATCCCGACGAGCCTGCTCGCCATGGTGGATTCGTCGGTGGGAGGCAAGACCGCCATCGACCTGGCTGCCGGCAAGAACTTGGCCGGCGCCTTTTGGCAGCCGAGCGTGGTTATCGCCGACGTGGGGTGCCTTGCCACCCTTACGCCCGAGCAGTTCGCCGACGGCTGCGGCGAGGTCGTCAAGCACGCCGTGATCGCCGACCCCGAGCTCTTCGCCGAGCTGGAGAAGACCCCGCTCACGCTGGAGCTGCTCAACCGCGACGTGGCCCGCGTGGCGCTCATCATCGCCCGCAATATCGACATCAAGCGCGCCGTGGTCGTTGCCGACGAGCGCGAAACCAACCAGCGCAAGCTCCTCAACTTTGGCCACAGCGCCGGGCACGCCGTCGAGGCCTGCGAGCACTTTGAGCTCGGGCACGGCAACTGTGTGTCGATCGGCATGGGCATCATCACGCGCGCCGCGGCCCTGCACGGCGTTTGCGATGCTGCACTGCCCGGTCGTATTGAGGAACTCTGCGCCCGCCATGGCCTCAAGACCCGCTGCGACCTAGATGCCGATGCCGTCTTTGCCGAGGCGCTCCACGACAAGAAGCGCGCGGGCGACACTATCGACCTGGTAATTCCGCACGGCATTGGCCGCTGCAGCATCGACCGCACGCCACTTTCCACTTTCCACGAACTCATTGCCGAGGGCCTCGGCCAGAAGGGAGACGCATCCGCATGCTAGCCCGCATCACCCCGTCCCCGCTCAAGGGCACCGTTCCCGCCATCGCGTCCAAGTCGATGGCGCATCGCCTCATCATCTGCGCTGCGCTTGCCAACGGCGAGACACACGTCACCTGCAACACCACCTGCGCCGACATCGAGGCTACGGTGCGCTGCCTTACGGCACTGGGTGCTCGCATCGAGACCGTCGAGGACGGCTTCCAGGTCCACCCCACCATGAAGAGTGTTGAATTTGGCCTGCTCAAGGCCCTTGCCGGCGGCACGCTTGACTGCGGTGAAAGCGGATCCACGCTCCGCTTTATGTTACCCGTCGCCTGCGCGCTGGGCGCAGAAGCAACCTTTGTGGGTCAGGGACGCTTGGGCGCCCGCCCGCTGTCCCCGCTCTCGGACGAGATCATCGCCGCCGGCTGCGACCTACAGGGTCTGGGCGGTTTTCCGCTCAAGACGAGCGGACGCATGCGCCCGGGCACCTTTGTGCTGCCGGGCAACGTGAGCTCGCAGTACATCTCGGGCCTGCTGCTGGCAGCCCCGCTGCTGGCCCAGCCCTCCTGCGTGCAGGTAACCGGCCTCATTGAGAGCCGTCCCTACATCAACCTGACGATCCAGGCCATGAAGGCCTTCGGCGTCGAGGTCAACGTCGAGCGTATTCCGGCCAAGGACGGCCAGCCCGAGGTCACGAACTTCCGCGTGAGCAGTGGCTCGTACCGCACGCCCGGCAGCGTAGCCGTCGAGGGCGACTGGTCCAACGCCGCCTTTTGGCTGTGCGCCGGTGCCATCGGCACCGACCCCATTACCGTCGAGGGCGTGTCGCTCAGCTCCGCGCAGGGCGACCGCAACGTGCTTGCCGCGCTCTCGCGTTTTGGCGCCCGCATCGTGCGTTCCACCAACGCCGCCACCGTACAGTCCGACAAACTTGCCGGCTTTGAGATGAGTGCCCACGACATTCCCGACCTGGTGCCCGTCATCTCGGCCGTAGCCTCGCTGGCGCAGGGCCGCACCTTTATCCGCGATTGCGCCCGTCTGCGCATCAAGGAATCCGACCGCCTGGCAACCACCACCCGCGAGCTCACCGCGCTGGGCGCGCAGGTGCGCATTGCCGGTGACGACCTCATCATCAAGGGCGTCGATGTCTTCACCGGCGGCGAGGTCGATTCGCACAACGACCACCGCATCGCCATGATGGCCGCTATCGCCGCGAGCCGCGCCACCGGCGAGGTCGTGATCCACGGCGCCGAGGCCGTCAACAAGTCCTATCCCGATTTCTTCGACCACTACCGCCTGCTGGGCGGCAAGGTCACACTCGAGGAGGAATAGCATGTCCTCGACCTTTGGCAACGTCTTGCACGTAAGCATCTTCGGCCAGTCGCACTCCCCCGCCATCGGCTGCTCCCTCGATGGCGTCCCCGCCGGCATCGCCGTTGACCAAGAAGCGCTACAGGCCTTTTTGAACCGTCGCGCCCCCGGTCGCGACGAGACCGCAACCAAGCGACGCGAGGCCGACGCCGCGCACATCATTGCCGGCGTGGTCGATGGACATACCACCGGCGCGCCCATTGCCGCGATTATCGAGAACACCAACACGCGCTCCAAGGATTACTCCGAGCTGCGCCGCAAGCCCCGTCCGGGACATGCGGACTTCCCTGCGCGCGTGAAGTATCACAACATGCACGATGTCGCCGGTGGGGGGCATTTCTCCGGCCGCCTAACGGCACCCCTGTGCATCGCCGGCGGCATTGCGCTGCAGGCACTCGAGGCACGCGGCATTAAGGTCATGGCGCACGTCGCGCAGATCGGCGGCATCTCCGACCTGCCGATGGACGATATGGTCTATCGCGAGGCCGACCGCAAGGCGATCCTTACGAACGATCTGCCGTGTATTGACGCCGCCGCAGCCGGCCGCATGCGCGAGGAGATCCTAGCCGCGCGCGACGAACTCGACAGCATCGGCGGCATCGTGGAGTGCGGCATTTACGGGCTTCCCGCAGGCATCGGCGACCCCATGTTCGACGGCATCGAGAACCGCATCGCGCAAATCGCGTTTGGCATTCCCGCCGTAAAGGGCGTGGAGTTTGGCATGGGCTTTGCCGTGGCTGCCATGCGCGGCAGCGAGAACAACGATCCGTATCGCATCGATGCCGAGACCGGCGAGATCGAGGTCGAGTCCAACAACGCCGGCGGCATCCTGGGCGGTATTTCGACCGGCGCGCCCGTCATGTGGCGCATGGCCGTAAAGCCGACGCCCTCCATTGGCCGCGAGCAGCAGACGGTGGACATGGACGCTATGGAAAATGTCGAGCTCTCGGTCCACGGCCGCCACGATCCCTGCATCGTCCCGCGCGCCGTCCCCGTAGCCGAGGCAGCCGCCGCTCTCGCGATTTGGGACGCCCTCCTCGAGGACGCAGGCCAGCTTTAGTCCACCCACCCCAAGGGTAGTTAATTTGGGACGGGGCTATTTTAGCTACCCCCATATGCCAGTTGATATTTGCCTTGGCACCCATCGATTCGACGACAGTCAAAGGGTAGCTAAAAAAGCCCCGTCCCAAATTAACTACCCCAGGCAACCATTCACGAAAGGGGTCTAGATGGACCTTGCTGACATTCGCCAGACCATCGATGGCATCGACACCACGCTCCTCAACAGTTTTGTCGAACGCATGGACATTGCCACCGAGGTCGCCAAATCAAAAATCGAGATGGGCAAGGCCGTCTTCGACCCCGCCCGCGAGCGCTCCAAGCTCAACAACCTTGCCGGTCGCGCGCCCGAGCGCTACGAAGCGCAGACCATCACGCTGTTCCGCCTCCTCATGAGCATGAGCAAGGCCAAGCAGCAGCGCTATATCAACGAGCTCAAGGGCATCACGGTCTCGCAAAAGGCCCACGCCACGGCTGCAGCCTTTGACACACCCTTCCCCCAGACGGCCACCGTCGCCTGCCAGGGTGTTGAGGGCGCCTACAGCCAGATCGCCGCGTGCAAGCTCTTTGCCGTGCCCGATATCGCGTTCTTCGAGTCCTTCGAAGGTGTCATGCGCGCGGTGCGCGACGGCTTCTGCGAGTTTGGCGTACTGCCCATCGAAAACTCCACCGCGGGCTCGGTCAACGCGGTCTACGACCTGCTCGCACAGTTCGACTTCCACATTGTGCGCTCACTGCGCCTCAAGATCGACCACAACCTGCTCGTCAAGCCTGGCACCAAGCTGCAGGATGTTCGTGAGGTCTATAGCCACGGTCAGGCCATCGCGCAATGCGCCGGCTTTATCAAGGCGCACGATCTGCACGCCACCAAGTATCTCAACACGGCTATGTCGGCCGAGATGGTCGCCAACTCCGAGCGCACCGATGTCGCCGCCATCGCCTCGCGCAGTTGCGCGGCGCTCTACGGTCTGGAGGTGCTGGAGCCCAACATTCAGGACTCGGACAACAACTACACGCGCTTCGTCGTCATCAGCCGCGAGCCGCGCGTCTACCCCGGCGCCAACCGTACTTCGCTCATGATCACCACGGCCAATGAGCCGGGCGCGCTTTATCGCGTACTCGAGCGCTTCTACGCGCTCAACATCAACCTTATCAAGCTCGAGAGCCGCCCCATCCCCGGGCGCGACTTTGAGTTTATGTTCTACTTCGATCTGGACTGTCCCTTTGGCAGCAAAGCCCTCGACGACCTGCTCGACTCGATTGACGACGTGTGCGAGAGCTTCACCTACTTTGGCAGCTACACGGAGGTGCTCTAGATGACCGACGTCGCCACAACCCGCCCCTACGGCGTGCTGGGCCGCGTGCTGGGCCACAGCTACACCCCGACCATCTACAAGGAGCTAGCAGGGCTTGAGTACGTGCGTTTTGAGCGCGAGCCCGAGGATCTCGCGGCCTTTATGACGGGCGACGAATGGGAGGGCACCAACGTGACCATCCCCTACAAGCGCGCCGTCATGGACTACCTGGACGAGTTGAGCCCGCTGGCCGAACGCATGGGCAACGTCAACACGATCACGCGTCTGCCCGATGGCCGTCTGCGCGGCGACAACACCGATTACTTCGGTTTCCAGTGCCTGGCCGAGGAGCTGGGTGTGGAGATTGCCGGCAAGAAGGTCCTCGTGCTCGGAGCCACCGGAGGCGCCGGCACCACGGCAAGTATGGTGCTGGGCGACCTGGGCGCGATCGTGGTGCCCGTGGGACGCACGAGCGAGGTCAACTACGACAACATCGCGCAGCAGTCCGACGCCGCGTTGCTCGTCAACTGCACGCCTGCTGGCATGTTCCCCCACTGCCCCGACGCGCCTTGCACGCTCGAGGGCCTCGACGCGCTCGAGGGCGTCATCGATATCGTCTACAACCCCGCCCGCACGGGACTCATGCTCGAGGCCGAGCGTCGCGGCATCCCCTGCATCGGCGGTTTGCTCATGCTTGTGGCCCAGGCGGCGCAAGCCGTCGAGCGCTATACCGGTCAGATCACCCCGCGCGAGCGCATCCTGGACGTGACGGAGCGCCTGTCTCACCGCGAGCAGAACATCGCCCTGATCGGCATGCCGGGCTCGGGCAAAACCCGCGTAGGTGAGCAAATCTCAATGCTGACGGGTCGCGAGCACATCGACCTGGACCGCGCCCTCGAGGAGCGTCTGGGCATGCCTTGTGCCGACTTTATCGTCGAGCGCGGCGAGCCGGCCTTCCGTGAGCAGGAGACGGCGGCACTGGCCGACATCTCCAAGCGCAGCGGCCTGGTGCTTTCCACCGGCGGCGGCGTCGTCACGCGAGACGAGAACTACCCGCTGCTGCACCAGAACAGCCATATTGTGATGCTCAACCGTAAGCTCGACGAACTCGCCCACAAGGGTCGCCCCATCACCGCCCGCGACGGTATCGACAAGCTGGCCGAGCAGCGCATGCCGCGCTACCGCGCCTGGGCCGACCACGTCATCGACTCGCGCGACTGCGCAGCCAACACCGCCCGAGCCCTCCTCGACACGCTCTAAACCGCCACAAAGGGGAAAGGCACCTTTGTGGTGGTTTTACACTCCGCTGCACCGCCGCACCGCCCGCCCAATCGAAAAGGAAGCAACCATGAAAGCTCTCGTCATCAACGGACCCAACCTCAACATGCTCGGCATTCGCGAGCCGGGCATCTACGGTAGCGACAACTACGACCGCTTGGTCCAGATCTGCAAGGAGGCCGGCGCCGCACAGGGCTTCGACGAGGTCGAGGTCTTCCAGTCCAACCACGAGGGCAACATCGTCGACAAGATCCAGGAGGCATACGGCAAGGTCGACGGCATTGTCATCAACCCGGCGGCCTACACGCACACGAGCGTGGCGATCCTGGACGCCCTCAAGGCCGTCGCCATCCCCGCCGTCGAGGTCCACATCAGCGCCGTAGAGACGCGCGAAGACTTCCGCCAGGTGAGCTACGCCCGCCTAGCCTGCTTCGCCACCATCACCGGCGAGGGCCTGCAAGGCTACGCCCACGCGCTGGAGCTGCTGAGGGAACGTCTCGAAAAGTAGCCTCGCGAGCAAATCCATCAACGCGATTCACACGCTAATAATGCCAGTGCCGCCAGCAGCAACCTCGCTACTGGCGGCACTTTATTACTGGCATATAATCATTGCAGTCACACAACGTCTGGAGACGCGCATGTTAAGCATCCATCTGGGGGATTACCCCGGTTCCATCTACGATACCGAAACCTATTTTAGGAACTCATACTTGGACTCATGGTTCGAAGACCCTATGGCCGCACAGATTATTAAAAGCGTGGACGGATCAGAGCTCATCGGTCCCCACAACATCGTAAGCAAACAGCTGGGCTCGATCACCCCACTCGAACTGTCCGGCGGCGTTAAGACGCTGCTGCTGGTGCGCAATCTCCCAAATATGGTGTTCAACGCATCCACCTGCGGAGACAACTGTGCCCGCTGGCTACTCAAGATCGGCAAAGAGCAGGATGTGATGGTGACCTTATACCACATCATGAAATTCCCCTGGAAGAGCTTTGAAATCCGCATTGAAAACGATGGCCGCATCGTCAGAAACATGCAGGAGTTTGTCGGCGCCACGAATGACTTTTTGGATGTTGATGAGTAATGAAGGGAACGCATACCGTTGTCGTAGAGCGTGCAAAGGTCAAATACACACTCACGTTTAAGCGCAATATTTCCTTTATACGCGGCAACAGCGGCACGGGTAAAACGATGCTCATCTCGATGATTCGCGACTACAACGACCGAGGACCGGAAAGCGGCGTTGCACTCAGTTGCGACGTGCCTTGCGAAACGCTTTCCGGCAGACGCTGGGAGCGCGAGCTATCGATCATCGAAGATTCAATCGTCTTTCTAGATGAGGGTAACGAGTTTATCTACTCAAAGGACTTCGCCAAAGCCGTCAACGGCTCGTCCAACTATTTTGTTCTGATATCTCGTCGCGATGCCAACGAGCTCCCCTACAGCGTTGATGAGATCCTGAAGCTAGTCAACACGACAAGTAAAACAATCAATGGCCGCAAGAGCGACAGGCGCTTCTACTCGGTGACCAAGCCGCTATATGACCACACGGCAAGTATGCTGTATCAGGATCTAAATGTTGGATTCGAGGTACCCGACGCCGTAGTTGTCGAGGATAGCAAATCTGGCTATCAATTCTACGACGCTCTTTGCAACCGACTCGGGATCCCCTGCTATACCGCCACCGGCGTTGCGAATCTAAAACGTACGATTCACGAATGTCCCGAGCAAAACATCCTTGCTATTGGAGACGGAGCAGCATTTGGTCCCTACATCGAAAAGGTGCTCGGACAGCGCGTTTACAAGAACGTACGCTTGTTCCTCCCCGAATCATTCGAGTGGACACTCCTGCAATCTGGCCTCATTCCCAGTAACGATATCTTAAAAATCCTCGAGGATCCCTCAAGCTATATCGAAAGCCGCGACTACCTGAGCTGGGAGCGGTTCTTCACCGATGTGTTGATCAAATACTCGGCAGGCACTCGCTACGCCTACAGAAAGGTAAAGCTCAATGAGCAGTACCTGAGGCCGCAGGCGATGAATGCAGTTGCAAACGTCTTGCCCGAGTGCCTGAAGGCAGACTAGATACAGCGGGGAGGGCCAAGTTGGTCCTCCCCGCTTTTGTTACGCCTTCTTGATCACGTACGCCAATCCAATATCGCAGGCACAGCGTACGATTGACGCGAAGAACCACGATGCTGGCAGCGTCATAAGCAGAGGCTTGCTCACGCTCGGCTCCAGCCCCCTTTGGCGCGCCGTATAACCAATCCACATCAGCAGCACAATAGCAGCTCACGCCACGGCTTCGGCCTAAACGTATACCCGGCAAGAACAAAGAACACCGGCATGTGAAAAAGCCCGGACCACCAAGCGGTCCGGGCTTAATAAACGATGGTGCTCCATGGCGGATTCGAACCGTCGACCTTGGGATTAGAAGTCCCCTGCTCTATCCAACTGAGCTAATGGAGCAAATAACCGCACGCCCAAGCACGCGCACGCGTGCCAGGCGCTAGTAATTATAACCTAGTTGAACTGCTCGCGGTACGCCTTGCAGACCTCATCAACCGGGCCGTCCATGCGAAGGTCGCCCTTCTCAATCCAAACGGCGCGCTGGCAGATGCGCTCAACCTGCTCCATGGAGTGCGAAACGAACAGAACCGTCACGTCGCCGCTCTGGATAAAGTGCTGAATACGCGCCTCGCACTTTTGCTGGAAGAACACATCGCCGACGGACAGCGTCTCGTCAACGATCAGAATATCGGGCTCGGTGATCGTCGCGATTGCAAAGGCAATACGCGCCACCATGCCCGAGGAGAAGTTCTTAAGCGGCATGTCGACAAAGTTCTGCAGCTCAGCGAACTCGATAATGCCGTCAAAGTTGGCGTCGATGAACTCCTTGGTGTAGCCGAGCAGGGCACCGTTCAGATAGATGTTCTCGCGGGCGGTCAGCTCGGGGTCAAAGCCGGCACCAAGCTCAATCAGCGGCGCGATGTTACCGTGCACCTTAACGCTGCCCTCACTGGGCTCAAGCACGCCAGCGATGATCTTGAGCATCGTAGACTTGCCGGAACCATTGGTGCCGACCAGACCCACAACTTCGCCGCGATGAATATCGAACGAGATGTGCTTAAGCGCCCGAAACTCCTCAAAGAACAGCTCGTGCTTGGCAAGCTTAATGAAGTACTCCTTGAGGTTGGTCAGCGACTCAGACGCCATGTTAAAGATCATGGTGACGTCGTCGACCTCGACAGCCAGAGGCTGCTCGCTGTAATCAACAACAGATTCAGTCATCACAGCACTCCTTAGATGTAGAGGATGAACTTGCGCTCGGACTTATGGAACACGGTGTAGCCAATAACAAGCGCAAGAACCGCCCAAGCAACGCACATACCAAACGTCATAAGCGAGGGCGTAGTCTGGAACAGGAAGATATCGCGCATAAACTGCAGGTAGTTATACATGGGGTTCGCATAGACCAGAATGCGCACGAGATGCGGCATTTGCGCAACGAAGTCGGTCGTCCAGAAAATAGGCGTGATGTAAGTCCACGCCGTAATGACGACGCTCCACAGATGCATGACATCGCGGAAGAAGACCGTAAGGGCAGAGAGCATCATGCCCAGGCCCATGCAGAAGCACATAAGCAGCAGCAGGCAAACCGGCAACAGAATCAGGTGCCAAGAAGGCATAACGCGGAACCACAGCATGACGATGGCGACGGCGACCAGCGAGAAGGCAAAGTTGACCAGCGAGAAGAGCACCTTCTGCACCGGGAAGACCCAGCGGTGCACTTTAACCTTCTTGAGCAGCGGAGCCGCGCCCACGATCGACGTCAGGGCCTGGTTCGTAGACTCGGACATGACGGCAAAGGTGACGTTACCCACGATCAAGTACAGCGGGTACATCTCGGGCGTAATTGAGCCATTGCGGCCCTGGGCGAAAATCGTCGAGAACACGATGGCCATGACGATCATCATCAGCAGCGGGTTGAGCACCGACCATGCGACGCCCAGAACGCTACGGCGATACTTGATCTTAAAATCCTTGGTAACCAGCTGACGAAGGATAAACGCATCCTTCTCAAATTCGTTCTTAGCAAACGTCGCAGGCAGACTGCGAGTTTCTTGTTGCTTTGTCTGATCCGACACGGATGCAACTCCTTTACTCGTAATCGTTGACAAACGAACAGTATAGACCCGACGGCCATGCAAACGATTCGCGCAACAAAACTGGAGAACTAACCCACATCTTAGGATGCCAGGCCCAAACGGCTATACTTTCTAGGATTGAATGTATAAGGAGCATTAAGTGAATTCTGAATCCATCGCCGTCATCATCCCTTGCTACAACGAAGCGCTCACGATCGGCAAAGTCATCGACGACTTTCACCGCGAGCTTCCGCAGGCGACGGTCTATGTCTATGACAACAACTCGTCGGACGATACCTCACGCATTGCCACCGAGCACGGCGCCACAGTCCGCTTTGAGCCCCGTCAGGGAAAGGGCAACGTGTGCCGCCAGATGTTTCGCGATATCGACGCCGATTGCTACCTGATGGTCGACGGAGACGACACCTACCCCGCCGAGGCGGCCAAGGCCCTCTGCGAGCCCATCCTTAACGGCACGGCCGACATGACCGTAGGCGATCGCCTTTCCAACGGCACCTACGCCGAGGAGAACAAGCGTGCCTTCCACGGCTTTGGCAATAATCTGGTCCGCGCCATGATCAAGTGGATCTATGGCTACAGCTTCGATGACGTCATGACAGGCTACCGCGCCATGAGCCGCCCGTTCGTTAAAACCTTCCCAGTGCTTTCCGAGGGCTTTCAGATCGAAACCGAGCTCTCGATCCACGCCGTCGACCACCGCTGGCGCATCAAAGATGTGCCCATCGAGTACCGCGACCGTCCCGAGGGTTCCGAGTCCAAACTCAACACCGTGAGCGACGGCATTAAAGTCGTTGCGATGATCGGCACGCTGTTCAAGGACTACCGCCCGCTGAAGTTCTTCAGCCTCGTTGCGCTTCTGTTCGCGGTATTCGGCCTCGCCCTGGGCATGCCCATCGTTGTCGAATATTTCCAGACCGGCCTCGTCCCGCGCTTCCCCACCGCTATGCTCGCCGCCTCGTTTATGTTCCTGTGCGGCCTGAGCCTTGCGACCGGCTTCATCCTCGATTCCGTGGCAAAGGTCGAAAAAAAGCAGTGGGAGGTCAACGTGTACAGCAAATACGCCTACGACGACCAGCCCGGCCACCCTACTTCCATGCCAAGCGAGAGGTAGATCTTCCGCAAAATACTATTGGCACCACTGCGCAGATAGCCACCAACAAGAAAAGCCGCCGTTAAAGAACGGCGGCTTTTACTCTCGAAAAGTTAATAGCGGCTAGAGCGTCTTGATGTACTCCCCCAGCTCTTCCTCCCAGTCGGGCATGTGGAAC
>OFMB01000249.1_pt1 | contig 38212 bp, 22 predicted proteins | sample 1541111 | NCBI WGS metagenome assembly OFMB01 (sample SAMN04209241, study PRJEB22552) | human gut metagenome | biome: gut; material: feces | host: Homo sapiens | place: USA: Oklahoma
AAAGGGAAGAGGCGGGGCATGCCCCGCCTCTTACACCACATCTCTGCGCGCTACCCACCGACAAGTAACGCGCAGCAAAATCTGCGTACACCCGCAGGGGGCGTCGGCCACGGCCGACGCCCCCTGCGGCAGTTAGGGACACTCCTTTTGCACCAGCACCCGGAAGCACTCCTGGCGCAGCCAATGAAGACCTCTACGGATGAATTCCAAGCCGCTCCGCCCCTCCAGACATCGTTTCCGTGCCTCGCGCCTGCCCCAAACAATCAAAACAAGCCCTTTTCGCCGCGACCTCAAAGGTCTGTGGGCAAAAAAGGGCAAATATGAGTACTGTTACCATTTTAGTAGCAGGCAAAACCACCCAAAATGATGTTCGGGCGACCCCTACAGCCCCCCTAAAGCAGCCAACCTGACTGGTTTAAGGCGTATTGAAGCCAATTTTAATGAACATACTATAGGTTATGTTCATTATCTTTTTGGATGTAAATGCTATTCACTTAGCAACAGTACTCATATTTGGCATTTTTTGCCCACCGCCATATAACTAACGCCCTATAGCAGACGAAAAACAGGCCACAGCCCATCGCTGCGGCCTGTTCGGAAGCAAAAGTGGGCGCTACGCGCTGTAGCCCATCGCTTGCAGCACAAACATGACAACCGTCAGTACCGTAATCACACCGATAGTCGCCCAAGTGAGCACGTTCCATACGCGGCCGTTGCGGTTGGCGCCCATAATGTGGCGATCCGCCGCGATAACCACCTGGAATACCAGTACTACGGGCAGCAGCACGCCGTTGATGACCTGCGAGGTCATCATAATCTGGAACAAATCGACGCCGGGCATGAGCACCAACACGGCAGAAATGCCGATGATAGCCGTAATGATGCCGCGATAGACCGGAGCCTCGTCCCAGCTGCGGTCGGCGCCGCGCTCCCAACCAAAAGCCTCGCAGATGGCACTCGACGTAACGCCCGGCAGCACGCAGGCAGCCAAAAAGCTCGCTGCGACCAGGCCCGAGGCAAACAGCACCGTGGACCACTGGCCCGCGATGGGCTCCAGCGCGCGGGCGGCATCGGCGGCATCGCTAATCTGAATACCCGCCGGGAACAACACCGTACCGGTCGTGATGATAATAAAACCGGCAATGACATCGGCGGCAAGCGAGCCGCTCACGGTATCGATGCGCTGCAGCACGATATCGTCCTCGCCCGCGTTCTTATCGACCACGTTGTTCTGCGCCAAGAAAATCATCCACGGCGCGATGGTGGTACCGATCGTTGCGACCACGAGCGACACGTAGCTGGGATCATTTTGAATGTTAGGCACGACCAGGTCGACCGCGACCTCACCCCAGTTGGGGCCAGCCATAAACGCGGCGACAATATAAGTCACGAATACGCAGCTCACCAGCAGCAGAATCTTCTCGATGCGCTGGAAACTACCCGACATGGTAAGCATCCACACCAGCAGCGCCACCAACGGCACCGAGATGCTCGCCGGCACGCCAAAGAGAGCAAGGCCGCTGGCGATGCCCGCAAACTCCGAAATGGTCACAGCCGTGTTGGCGATCAACAGCGCCGCCATAGCAAGTACACTCTTGCGCACGCCAAAGCGCTCGCGAATGAGCGATGCCAGGCCCTTGCCCGTGACGCAGCCGCAGCGCGCCGCGGTCTCCTGCGTCACGATGAGCAGCACAGTCATGACGGGAAGCATCCAGAGCATCTTATAGCCATAGCTGGCGCCCGCGCTGGAATACGTTGCAATGCCGCCGGCGTCATTGCCCGAAAGCGCCGCCAGCAGACCGGGACCCATAGCGCCAAAGATGGCCGCGATGGTCAACTTTTGCTTGGTGCCCGACTTTTGCTTGGTATTTTGCACGCGACCACCTAACCAATGACCGACATGGTGAGCAGCACCGCAGCGGCGCAGTACGCTACGCACGAGATCATGACGGCAATAACGTTCATGGCGGTGCCCGACGTGTTGAGGTCATGCTCGTCACGCCAGAACAGCACCATCAGGTAAATCACGGCGCTCATGTTACCAACCAGGCAAATGATGGCAGCGATATTAAAGCACCCGGTAAAGAGTTGCTCCTCAAACATGGGCGCATCGAGGAACGCGGCGGTGCGCACCAGCTGAGCGCACAGGTAGGTCACGAGTGACAGAATCAGGCCCATGCCCGTGCTCTGGAAGAAAAATCCCAGGTACGGCTTGGGCTCATCGTCGTGGCCGTCGTACTCCAAGAAGTAATTCTTCACGAACGACACCATGCGCGAGGCAGCCAGCAGCACCAGCGGCATGGCGCACATGGGGAACACCACCAGGTGCGCGGAGCCCAGCGCCGTCCCCAGCACGGTCGCCATCATGCACGAGGCGATGCCCCACACGGCGACCCAGTACTGGCGGTGCACAAACCAGCTGAGCACGTTCGTCGAGTCGTCGGACGCGCTGTCGCCCGAGCCGATGCCGGCGATCTGCAGGTCCTCCTGATGCTCCTCAGCGATAACGTCCATGGCGTCGTCGAAGGTCACGATACCCAGGATGTGACGGTTCTCGTCGCAGACGGGGATGGCGACCAGGTCGTACTTGGTCATCTCATCGGTAACGTCTTCCTGGTCCTCGTCGGGCGACACATAGACCAGGTCGCGGTAGGCCAGCTGTCCCAGCGTGGCGTCGTGGTCTGCCACGATGAGCGTGCGCAGCGAGAGCACACCGGTCAGCATGCCGCTCGGGTCCTCGGTGTATACGTAGTAGACGCTCTCGAAGTCCTCGTCGAGCTCGCGAATCGCCTCGATGGCGTCGCCGACGGTCGCCGTGGCAGGCAGGGCGACGAACTCCGAGGTCATGATACGGCCGGCGGTGTTTTCCTCGTACCCCAGCAGGTTACGAATCGCCTTTTCCTCCTTAACGCCCATCAGGCGCAGGAGCTTCTCGGCCTTCTCGTAATCGAGCTCGTCGATCAGATCGGCAGCGTCATCCGGGTCCATCAAAGCCAGCATCGAAGACGCATCCGTATCGGACAGGCCCTCGAGCATCTCGGTCATAAGCTCATCATCGTCGAACTCCGAGATTGCCTCGGCAGCCTGAGCGGTATCGAGCTGGGCGAACACCTGCGCGCGCAGGCGCGGGTCGAGCTGCTCGATAATATCGGCGATGTCGGCCGGGTGCAGCTCGCCGAGCGTCTTGTGCGACACCGAAAGCTGGATATTCTTGGTCGAGCGATCGAGCAGGTCCATGTACGACCAGGCGATGATGTCCTCGCCGAGCGGCTTGCCCAAGTGCTTCATAAAGCCCTCGACGGCATGCTCGAGCGCAGGGCTAATCGCACGCAGCAGGCCACGAGCACCTACCTCGGCACCCAGCAGACGCAGCTGGTTTTCGCCCGACATGGAAAACTTGATATCGTTTACGCGCACGACCTTCATGCCCTGCGTGTCGACAATCTGCTTGTTGAGCACGTCGCGGGCAAGCAGGAGTTCGGTCGGCTGCAGGTACGAAAAACGGATTTCGGTGGCCGACGTCTTAAGGTGTACACCCGTCTCGTCGATACGGTCGACCCATTTGCGCCAGCTGATCATAAACGGCGTCTTGCCGGGTCCGCGGAACGCGAGCGACGTCACGTGCGGAAAAACTTCGCCGGTAGCAATGCCAAAATCGTTCACCACGCCGAGCTTTTCGCCGTCGACGTCCAAGACCGGCAATTTGAGCATCTCACTCAGATAATTCAATGGTGCTCCCCATCATTATTCCTGCGGATACGGCCGCGCAGGCGGCATCCGAGGACTTCTGGATATGTATACGCATGCGCGGGCGGCACACCGCTCGGCGCTTACACCCCGTACATGCGCAAATAGCACCTGCATGGGGTCATCGACTGTATGGTCGAGGTTTGGATTTCACCTGTAACCTTTCTCTTGACCCTCATTAACCGCAGTAACTATAGCATCAGCGTCGCGCTGCGGCACCGAATTTATGCGCTGCACATTGCAGGCATACCAAACGCTGACGCATCCGTGACATAGTCATTGGGGACGTTCTTAAATGACTACCCAATGACTACTCTGTGGTATCTTCGTCCTCGGCAAGTTGGGGGAACACGGCGTCCTTGGGCATGGTGACCTTCGTCAGCGAGGTGAGCTTTTTGCTCAATGCCGTGTCCGTCTTGACCAGGTCGCTGAGCGTCACGATCTTGTAGCCGTCGGCAATGAGGCCGTCGATAATCTGCGGCAGCGCCTCGAGCGTCTGCTCGGCGCATTCGTCTCTATCGGTGAGCAGCACGATATTGCCCGGCGTCACCGAATCGAGCACCGTCGAGACCTGCTCGTCGACACCGTTGAGCAGCCAGTCGCCCGAGTCGATATTCCACGAGACCACGGCGGAGACCAGGTCCATCGCATCGATCCAGTTTTGCTCGTCAAAGGCAGCGTAGGGAGCACGCAGCAGCATCGTCTTCACGCCGGTCGCCGACTTAATCGCATCGGTGCCTTTCGTGATCTGTTCGCGTACCGCCTCAAGGTCCTGACCCTTGAGCGAATCGTCGCTGTAGCTGTTGGATCCGATCTCGCACCCGGCATCGACAATCGCCTTGGCCGTGGCAGGCGAGGCCTCGGCCGCATCGCCCGAAAGGAAGAACGTCGCGGTGACGCCCTTTTCCTTGAGCACCTGCAAGATCTGTTTGGTGGCGCCGCTCGGACCCTCGTCAAACGTCAGCGCCACGTACTTTTTGTTGCCCTTGGGCGCCACGCTGGCGCACGCAACAACGCAATCGGTGGCGGGCACGACCTCGCCGCGGTCCTGCGTCTTGCCCGATTGCTCACCAACCCACACCTCGGAGCGGCCCTGGGCACCCCACGTCTGCACATACTCGATAGCGCCCGTGCCCTCGACCTTGAGCTTGGGCTCGATAACCGTAGCCTGAACCTCGTGCTTCTCGTAGGTGTTACGGCCATCCTTGACCGTCACCTTCTCGCCGCCCTCAAGTTCGCGGCTATCCCATTTGCCCTGCTTCACGCGCTTGCCGTCGACCTTCACCGACAGCTTTTCGCCCCCATGGCGCTTGAGCACGCTGTCATCGACGGCCAGCAGGTCGCCTGCGTCGTAGGTGCCAGTCAAATCCTGTTCGTCGATGAGATTCTGCAGCGTAGAGCCCACGCGCACTGCGGTCTTCTGGCCGTTGAGCTCCACGTCCACGCTGCGGTTGACGTAGCCCACGACGGCAGCGATAAACAGCACGAGCGCGCAACCCACGGCGATCAGCGCATAGGGCAGGCGAGATGAACGACGGGGTGTGCGGCTGTTGCCGATGCGCGCACTGCGGTCACTAAAGCCGCGGCTATGGTTGAGGTACATCGCGCCGGGCTTACGGTGACGCTTGCGCTGACCGCTGGGCAGCTGCCCCAGGTCGCGGCGCGCCGTCGGACGCGCACCCGAACGCCCGTTTAAGTTGGATCCGTTTTGGCGCATATGCCCTCCCCCATAAACACAGCAAGCCGGAGCAACAGGTCTCCGGCTTGCCTCCCATCATTTGGTACGTCGCTATTTTGTAGCTTTTGACGAGCCTCCGCTCGCCTTTTGGTATTCGTCCTTAAAGGCCTTGAACATGCCGCGCGTCTTGCCGAGCTGCTTGCCCAGTGCGCGACTGCCCTTGTCCACGGCAACCGATCCCTTGTCATCGAGCACCTTGGCGCCCTTCTTGACCTTATCGCCCACCACGACGCTTGCCTCGGCAGCCTTTGCGGCGGCGCCGCCCGAATACCCGAGCGACTTGACCTCGTCCGAGACGACCATCGCGCCGTTCTCGTAGCCGCGCAGCATCGTCGGCGGCACCTGCGTGTCACCAACCAAAACACTCGAAGCAGCACCGGCGGTCACATAGAATGCCTGCACGATGCCCGAGCGTGGCTTGAACTCAACGTCCGAGCAATAGCCCACGACGTCGCCCGATTCCGTGCGCACGTCCATACCGACCCAGATGATGCAATCGTCCAGGTTGATGTCGAGGCGCTTGGCGGCGGCGGCATCGTACGTGTCCTTGACGTCATCGACCGCAATGGCGCCCTCGTAGACACCAATGGCGTCGAGCGCTACGAATCGATCGGGACGCTCGATCATGCCCGCGATATCGGACTGGCGGACCATAAAGCCGACCACGCGCGTACCGCCCGGGGTAAAGACCGGAAAGTGAATCTTTCCGAGCTTTTTAGGGCTGCGCGGTGTGCCGTCCTTTTTGGTGCGCTTGTCCTCGGTAGGCTTGCGATAGATCTTGGCGCCGACAAAATCCCCGGCGCGCATTATGCCTCGGTCGAGGGCTCCGCAGCCTCGGTATCAGCCTCGACGGCGTTCTCGACCACGACGTCGGCGGCAGGCGTCACGTTGCCGCCCGAAATGGCGTCGTTGAGCTGCTCGCGCAGCTGGTCCATGCGCTCGCGGGCCAGGTCGACCTTGGCGCGCAGGTCGTCGGTCTTGGCGTCGACCATCGGGCCAAAGTCATTCACCGCAGCACGGGCCTCCTCGGCGCTGTGCTCGTAGGTGTCGCGCATATTGTCCCAGGCGTCGTTGGCGATATCGGCAGCCATGGCGCGGGTCTCGGCGCCCGAGCGCGGGGCCAGAGCAACGCCGACAATAGCGCCGGCAGCGGCACCAAAAAGTGCGCCGGAGACAAAGCTGAAAGTCTTACCCATGATCATTCCTCTCCTGCGGGCACGTCGGTGCCCACCGTTTGAATGCTGTCCATTATACCCGCAGCGCATCACTTGCCGCTCCGCTCATCTGCGTACGGCAAAGGCGCAGGTATGTGATGGTGATAAACGCCTAGACCTACTCCTGGGGCATAGCCGGCATGGCCACCGTGGCACCCGGGTCCTCGCCGGCGCCGTCCACGAGCGGCAGACCGCCCTCATGCGCAGGTCCTGCCGGAACCGTCGCCGCACCGCCAAAGACGGCAGCGGAGGCCTCGTGGTTCTCGGCAACCGCGCCCTCGGTATCAATCGCCACCTGGGGCTCGTCGTCAAAGTTGGGGACACCCTGGGGCTCGGTGGGAACGGGCTCGGCGGTCGCATCGGAAACGGGCTCGGCGTCGACCGGCGCATCGCCCTCGTCAGCGCCCTCGTCAGCGCCCTCGTCCTCGGCAGCATCTTCGCCGTTCGCAGCGGCGACGGCCTCGTGAGGATCCTTGCCCTCGGCCTCGGCGCGCATGCCCAGCACCAGGTTGCGCAGGCCCGCGACCGTGCCCTCCACGTCGGGGGCAGGCTGGTCGGCGTGCAGATAGGCCCAGTCCATCATAAAGGTAGCCGAAGACAGCGCACCGATGGCCAGCGCGTCGTCGGGGCACGAAAGCTTAACCTCAAAGACGCGCTCGTCGTGCTCGCTTACGCGCGTGCGGCCGCACGAGATGCTACCGGCAAGACCGGTCTCGTTCATGAGCTCGACCGTCACATGCTCAAGCAGATGGCAAAGCTCGGTCTGGCCCATGCAGTCCTGGAACTCGCGACCGGAATCACCCAGGCACAGGTGCTTGGCAATCGCCGGCACCAGGTAATACACGCGCGCCGTAGCCTCGATATCCTCCGAGGTCATGAGCGGCATGCCGGGGTTCACCAGCACGTGCGCGCAGATCTTGTCCTCGCTGACGGTGACCTTAAGGATGTTGAACAGGCCTGCCATAACTCTCCCCTACTCTTCCTTGTCCTACTCGTCGCCGTCGTGCGGATTCGCGGAACCCGCACCCGACGTCGTCGGCTCGTCTACCGAAGACTCGGAATCCTTCTTATCGGTTTCGGCCGGAGCGATCACGCGAATGAGCGAGATGCGCTGGCCACGCATCGACTGCACTTTAAACTTGTACCCCGCAACCTCAAACACCTCTCCGATGTCGGGCACCGAGTCGCAAAGCTCCAAAATCCAGCCGGCGATGGTCTCATAATCATCGCTTTCCTCAAGCGGCCAACCAAGCTCAATCGCGTCATCGCACGAAAAACGCCCATCAACGAGCCACTCGCGGCGCGAAAGGCGCGTGAGATACTTGTTGTCGGGGTCGAATTCATCCTCGATCTCGCCGACGATCTCCTCGACGATGTCCTCGATAGTGATGATGCCGGCCGTGCCGCCGTACTCGTCCACGACCACCACGATCTGGTCGTGCGAGGTCTGCATCTCGGACAGCAGCGGCAGGATGTCCTTGGTGTCGGGCACAAAGGTGGCGTCGCGCAAAAAGCCGGCGATGGGCTGGTCGCCCTTGCCGTCGAGCGCGGGCTGAATCAGGTCCTTGATGTGCGCGATGCCGGCGACGTTGTCGGGATCCTCGTGATAGACGGGGATGCGGCTAAAGCCGGTCTGGCGCATGGTGGACAGCACGTCGGCGACCGTCTCGTCGTCCTCGCACATGGTGGTGTCCACGCGCGGCACCATGACCTCGCGGGCAACGGTGTCGCCCAGGTCGAAGATCTCGTGGATCATGCGCTTTTCCTCGTCGAGCAGGTCGTCCTGCTCCGAGACCATGTACTTGATCTCTTCTTCCGAGACGTTCTGGCGGTCGTCGGCACTCTTGATGCGCAGGATACGGGCCAGGCCATCGGAGCAAGCGCCGGTCAGCCACACGAGCGGACGGGCGATCTTTTGGAACACGGAAAGCGGGCCCACGACCTGCTTGGACACGCCCTCGGCATTGGCCAGGCCGATGCGCTTGGGCACAAGCTCGCCGATCACAATGGACACGAAGGCGACCGCGACGGTGATGATGACCGGCGCCAGGCCGCGCGCGATGGCGGAGAGCGGCGCGATGCCAAAGCTCATGAGCCACGTGGCGAGCGGGTCGGACAGACTCGTCGAGGCGACGGCGGACGAGGCGAAGCCCACGAGCGTGATGGCGACCTGGATGGTGGCGAGCAGCTGGTCGGAGTCGGCAGCCAGCTTAATGGCACGCTCGGCGCGCTTGTCGCCTTCCTCGGCCTCGTGCTCCAGCACGGCGCGCTTGGCCGTGGTGAGCGCCATCTCGGACATAGAGAAGTAGCCGTTGATGAGGGTCAAAACGAGGGTGGTGATAAGGGAGATGGTTATGTCCATCGGGAGTTTCTCGAACCTCCAAGATTCGGGACGTCGGATTAAAACGTTGACGGCGGATACGGCAATTGCACCGGCGCCCAAACAAGGACGCGGGCGCGCAGGCGTGGTCGCTAGATTACGAAGAGAATCACCGCCATGAACTGGAAGATGCTGCCGGCGAGCACCCACAGGTGAAACACGCTGTGAAGATAGCGCACGTTTTTGGCGATATAGAACGGCACGCCCGCGGTGTAGCACACGCCGCCGACGGCGAGCAGGGCAAGTGCCACGGGGTTGAGCAGCGCCACAAGTTCGGGCAGCTTAAAAACGACGAGCCAGCCCATCAGCAGGTAGACCAGGCCGCTTACCCAGTGCGGTTGACGCTCGCGTAGGAAGCACTCGAGGGCGATGCCGATAATGGCGATGGCCCATACGGCAAAGAACAGCACGGCGCCGCCGTCGTTTGCCAGTGTGATGAGGCAAAACGGCGTATAGCTGCCCGCAATGAGCAGGTAGATGCAACTGTGATCGATGATGCGGAACACGCGCTTGGCGCGCACGGGCTGAATCGCGTGGTAGAGCGTGGAGGCTAGGTATTCGAGGATAATGCTAACGCCATAGACAATCGCCGCGGCCATGTGGGCCGGGCCTCCGCCGCGCAGGGCGGCGAATACGATCAGGAGCACCAGGCCCGCGATACCCAGCAGGCAGCCGACACCATGGGTGACGGAGTTCATGATCTCCTCGCCCACCGTGTAGTGTGGAACGGCCGCGGTCTTGGGTCGCGGCTTAGAACTGTCGCTCGAATCGGACATGCCGGTTACATCCTCCAACGTAAAGAGTTCTCAACACTATATCAAAGCGTCTAGGTACGTGCGAAATTTGCACCATACGTGACCCTTTGTTTACCCATTCTTTGCCTGTTGACGCATCAACGGCGAACGTCCATAATGCGCTTGCATTAAATGTTGATGTATTAACATCTTATAGGAAAGCTTCTTATGTCTCAAAACGCACGTTCCCATCGAAAGCTCAAGATAGCCGGCATCGTTGCACTGGTGGCTGTCGTTGCGCTGCTCGGATTTGCCGGCAACTTTCTGTTTGACTTCGCGCTGAATCCCCGCGCGCCATACACCATGAAGATGATGCAGGATAGCAAGAACGACAAAGAAGGTGAGCAGCCGGATGCCGAGGAAACCGAGGCGCGGGCGTGGTTTAAAGAGAATCGCGAGAGCAGCAGCCTCACCGCAGATGACGGGACCGAGCTTGCCGCCTGGTATTTTGCTGCGTCGGAGAGCACGCACGACTACGCCGTCTGCCTGCATGGATATACCAACGAGCCCATCGGTATGGCCCGATACGTCAAGCGATTCCACGACCGCGGCATGAGCGTACTCGCACCCGCCGCCCGCGCCCACGAGCGCTCCGGCGGCGACTATATCGGCATGGGCTGGCCTGAGCGGCTCGATGTCGTTGCATGGATCGGGCGGATCGTTCAGGCTGACCCCGAGGCGCGCATCCTGGTCTTTGGCGAGTCGATGGGTGCGGCAACCGCCATGAACGTCGCGGGGGAATCTCTGCCTGCAAACGTGAAATGCATTATCGAGGACTGCGGTTATACGAGTGTTTGGGACGAGTTTTCTCTGCAGCTCAAGGACGTGTTCGGCCTGCCCAGCTTTCCCTTGCTCGATGTAGCAAACTTGGTGTGCAACGTGCGCGCGGGCTACGACTTTCATAAGGCGAGCAGCGTGGAACAGCTCAAGCGCGCGACGGTTCCCATGCTGTTTATCCACGGTGACCAAGACACCTTTGTGCCGTACAGCATGCTCGACCAAAACTACGACGCGTGCGCCAGCAAGGTCAAGCAAAAGCTCACCGTCCATGGCGCCACCCACGCCAAGAGCGCGCAGATCGACCCCGAACTCTACTGGAACACGGTCGACAACTTCCTCGACAAGAATTTTTAGGCAAAAGCAACGTCTGAGGTTTTGTTGCCAAAATCGGTTTGTAGTCGGCGGTATTCGTTTTTTCACCGCACTTCTGAAAAGCCGCCCGCAAGCATTGGGCTCGTGGGCGGCTTTTGCTCAGATTACGCTACAAAGGCGCTTATTTTGTCCAATAGCTAGGCGCTACTTGACCTCGATGAGCTCATACTCGCTCGTGCCCAGGCCGATCTTTTCGGCGTGCGCGATGCACGCGCGCCAGTCGGTGTCGGGATGCGTGATGCAGAAGGGGTCGTGCGCCTGCTCGCCCTCCAGATGCTCGTGGTTATGCTCCATCTTGGCGGCGCTGTCGGTGAGCTCGGTGTTGGGCAGCGGCTCGGATGCCATGACGGCATCGGCGCAGGCCTGGTCGATGGCGACCGGGTCGAAGCTCGCGAACATGCCGATATCGTTGACGATAGGCGTATCGTTTTCGGGATGACAGTCGCAGTTGGGACTGATGTCCATGGCAAGCGAGATGTGGAAGCTCGGGCGGCCGTCGACAACGGCCTTCGTATACTCGGCGATCTTGCAGTTGAGCACGTCGGCCGCGGCTTCATAGCCGGGCTTGATGGCGTCCTGGTTGCACACGCCGATGCAGCGGCCGCAGCCCACGCAGCGATCGTGGTCGATGGCAGCGACGTGGACCGTGCGGGTGTTGCCGTTGACAAGCTCGCGCTCGCGGGTGTCGTCGAACGAGATAGCGTTGTGCGCGCAGATCTTTTCGCAGGCACGGCAGCCAATGCAGTGCTCGGTCGCGACGTTCGGCTTGCCGGCGGCATGCTGCTCCATCTTGCCGGCACGGCTACCGCCTCCCATGCCCAGGTTCTTCATGGCACCGCCAAAGCCGGCCTGCTCATGGCCCTTAAAGTGGGTGAGGCTGATCACGATATCGGCGTCCATGAGCGCCTGACCGATCTTGGCCTCGTGCACGTACTCGCCGCCCTCGACCGGGACAAGCGCCTCGTCGGTGCCCTTGAGGCCGTCGGCGATGATGATCTGGCAACCCGTAGCATACGGGGTAAAGCCGTTCTGGTAGGCGGTGTCGATGTGCTCGAGCGCGTTTTTGCGGCTACCGACATAGAGCGTATTGCAGTCGGTGAGGAAGGGCTTGCCGCCCAGCTCCTTCACGACGTCCGCGACGGCGCGGGCGTAGTTGGGGCGCAAAAAGCTCAGGTTGCCCAGCTCGCCAAAGTGAATCTTGATGGCGACGAACTTGTTCTCAAAGTCGATCTGCTCGATACCGGCGTGACGGATGAGGCGCTTGAGCTTGTCGAGCTGGCTCTCGCGGGCATGCGTGCGCAGGTTGGTGAAGTACACCTTAGCGGGTGCTGCGGGTGCAGTTGCGGTCATAGATCTATCCCCTCGGTCTATATGGCGTTACAGACATAGAGGATGGTACCAGTTAAAGCAGAGTTAATGTCAAGCGCGGCACCTAGTCATTGGGGACAGACTTAAATGACTGAAACCACTCATTGGGGACGGACTTAAATGAGTGCCTCGCCACCTGGCAGCTAGGGACGTTCCTTTCCTGCCGGCAGCTGGGGACAGTCCTTGCCAGCACGGCCGGCGAACCGGCAAAGACTGTCCCCGATGATTACTCCTGCACTTTGAGGGCTTCGGCCAAGCTGACGCGCTTGATGGAGCGCGTGTGCAGCAGCGCCACGACCAGGTAGGTCGCAAAGCCAATGCCCACGCACGCCGCCATGGACCAAGCGGGCACGTAGATCTCGATATTGCCGTTATAGGCGAGCAGCATCGAACGGAAGATGGCCGTTAGCGAGCCAATAATGACCGGCAGGCTCAGCACGAGTGACGCCGCCACGCACAGCGTGATCGAGCGGATGTACAGATGCGAGATCTCGCCATCGCGATAGCCAAAGACTTTCATGTAGCTGATCGAACGGGCACTGTGGTCGATCACAGCCTTGGTCAGCAGGTACATAAACAGCAAGAAGATGAACACCGCGAGCCCGACCATCATTCCGATCATTTTGCTCATCATGCCGATGAATTGGTCGCCCACGGCGCGCATGTCGTCGGGCGTGGTGTCGCCGGCAAAGTAACGAGCATCGAGGTCGAGCTTCTCGTTGCTTACATAGCCGTTAAAGTAGGCGGCGTCGTTGTCGAACAGCTCATTAAAGTCGTCGATACTCATATAGATATTCATGTCCGACTTGGAGCCCCAGGCACAGTCCTTGCCCGCGTACTCAAGGGAATAATACTCACCCTCGTACTTGTCGCTGAGCGTGACCTTCTGGCCCTCGCTCCAGCCAAACTTGTCGAGCAAGCCACCGCCAAAGACGACGCGTCCGTCGCCGACGTCCAGCCCTTTCCAGTAGCGCGAATCGGGCGAGATGCCGTAGACAGAAATCGTCTCCTGCCCATTTCCGTCGCCGCGATCGTATTGCAGCTGGTAGACGGCGTATTTCTCGGCCTGTGCGATTGCGCCCGCGCCGTTATCGGTCGTATTGACCGGGTGGATATCGTCGTTGTCGGTGTCAATCTTAGAGGCCTTGTCAATCAGGTCGATAGCCTCGTCGCGGTTGCAGCCGAGGGCATCGGCAAGGTCATCGAGGCGCGCATAAAGCGCATCCTTCTTGTCCTGGACCTTGGCGAGCGCGTCCTGCGCCGCGGCCAGGCTCTCGGCAGACGGAGCGCTGGTCGCGGCATCGGCTGCCGCCTGCGCTGCATCGGCCGCGTCGTCAAGCTCGTCATCGGCATCCTGAGCGGCAGAAAGCAGTGCGCCGTCAACCGACTGCAAACGCTCGAGTGCCGACCACTGCTCGCGCTCCTCGGCAGTGCCCTCGAGCTCCAGCGGCGCCTTGAGCGTGTACTGGTGCTCGGCGACCAGGCTTGTCTCGAGGTTGTCCGCATAGTGCGTCATCGTGGGCAGAATCGCCAGGCCAAAGAGCAGCAGTAGCGACGCAAATGCAATGCCCACGAAGAGCGTGGCGAAGTTGCCCAGATTGCGCAGGAAGATACGCAAGCGGAAGCGGGAAACAAAACCCATGCGCTCCGGCAGTTGCATACCACGCTTGGTACCCGACTTGCCGCTCGCCTCGTGACGAAGGAACTGCAACGGCGTCTTGCCCATTTTGCGGAGCAGACCCACCAGCGTGATGAGGATGAGCGCGGCGGCGGGAACCACGGCGCACTTCACAAAGATTTCCCAGCTCCAGTACACCTGGAAGGGCGGCAGACTGTACGAGCCGTAGTAGAGACTGCGCATGGGCTCGGTAAAGAACACAACGCCGAGCGCAGTGCCCAAAAGCGCCGCGACCACGCCCACGATGGCGGGAAGTGCCAGGTAGTGCAGCACGATCTCGCGGCGGCGGTAGCCGCTGGCGAGCAGCGTGCCGATAATGGCGCTCTCCTCCTCGATGGTGGCGTCGGTGAGCACCACAAAGACAAACGCCATGATCACGATGATGATGTCGAGCAGCGTCATCCACATCGTGGAGTCGCCGTCCACGTCGTCGCGCGCGTAGCCAATACCCTGGTTGGAATCGGCGTCGATGAGGTCATCCACGCGTGCATCGGCATCGGTGAGCGCCTCCACCATATCCTGCTCCGCATCGACGCGATCCGCGGTGGAGAGATCGCGATCGGTAAAGGTAAAGGAGTAGGTGTAGGCAGGCGCGCCGCCGGCGTCCTTAAGCGCGGCAAAGCCGGCGTCGGTGACCTCGGCCACACCGTACGTGATGGTGTTCACCGTAAAGTCCGAATTGTTGAGGAACAGCGCCTGGCTATCGGGCTGGGTCATGATGCCGCAGATGGTGTAGGTGCGACCCTCGAGCTCGACTTTATCGCCCACGGACAGGTTGTTATTGGTGGCGAAGACACGGTCGATTGCCACCTCGTCGTCCGCCTTAGGCCGCCTACCTTCGCAGTAGGACGCGATATCGACCTTGGTGCGGTGCGCATAGGTGCGCAGCGTGCGCTTGGTGCCGTCGTCGCCGGACGCCTTTTTGATGATGGCGTCGATGGAGAAATTCTTGTAGAGCGTGACGCCGCCGACGTCGTCGGCCGCGTCCTCGGCTGCCTTGAGTTGTTCCTCGGTCGCCTCGAAGGAGGTGGTCACGCGGCCGTCCTCAATCGTGTACGCATCGCGCATGTCATCGATAAGGCAGCCGATGGAATGCGCCGCGAGCAAAAAGCCCGAGGTGAGAGCGATACTTCCACACATAAGCAAAAAGATGCCCAGGTACTTGCCGATATTGCGGCGCAGCTCGCGTGGAAGACGTTTTGCGAGAGGTGTCATGGCGCCGCCTACCAATCGAGCTCGGCGGCCGAGACGGGCGACTCGTTGAGCTCATCCTCGACGATGCGCCCGTCGCGCAGGCGCAGCACGCGATTGGCCATGCGCGCGATGGCGGCATTGTGGGTGACAATGATGATGGTGCAGCCGTAGGTGCGGTTGACATCCTCCATGAGCTGCAAGATTTCCTTGGACGTCTTATAGTCGAGCGCACCGGTGGGCTCGTCGCACAGCAGCAGGCCCGGGTTTTTGACGAGCGCACGGCCGATGGCGCAGCGCTGCTGCTGGCCGCCCGAAACCTGGCGCGGGAACTTGTTGCGGTGCTCGTAGAGGCCCAGCGAACGCAGCAGGTCGTCGACATTGAGCGGGTTTTTGGACAGGTGCGCCGTAACCTCGATGTTTTCCTTGATGGTGAGGTCGGGCACCAGGTTGTAGAACTGGAAGACAAAGCCCAGCTCACGGCGGCGATACTCGCCCAGCTCGCCGGCGTTGAGCGTGGTGAGGTCGCAGCCGTCCACCATGATGGAGCCGCCGTCGGCATCCTCCAGGCCGCCGATCAGGTTGAGAAACGTCGACTTGCCCGAGCCCGAGGGCCCCAGCATGACGCAGATCTCGCCGCGGTTGATGGACGTGTCGATGCCATCGAGTACCGTCAGGCGCGCATCACCGTCGCCGTAGTGCTTTTTGAGATCCTTAACCTGGACGTAGGCTTCCTGCGTTGCCATGGTATCCCCCATTGTTAGCCTTGTACTACTTTATGAGCCTAATAGTAAACCTTGGCGAACTATTTTGGGGCGAGGCCTAGGATTTATTTCAGACTAGGCGCGGGATTTGGCGCGTGCGAGAGCCAGGCCTACGGCGGCAATGGCGGCGGCGAAAAGTACCGTGACGCCCAGGTCGCAGGCGATGTCGCCCAGCACGGCAGACGTCAGGTCCGAGGCAAGCGCCTTGCCGATCGCATCGTTCACCCAATATGTCGGCACAAAGTGCGCCGCGGTCTGCACGGCCGGGCCCATCAGCGACAGCGGCATCCAGGCGCCGCCCAAAAACGTCATGAGCATGCCAAGCAGGTTGCCAACACCGTTGAGCAGCTCCTCGCGCGCACCCAGGCTCGACAGCGCAAAGCCAACGGCCAGCGGCGTGCACGCCAGGGCAAACGTCGCTGCCAGCGCCAGGCACACACGGCCCACGCCGACCTCGGCGACCGCACCGGCAAAGCCCACGACACCCATCATGCTCGACACAAACCAGATGCAGACGGTGAGCACTGCGGCAGCCGCGAACACGGCAAGCGAGCGCTGGCGCTCGGAGACCGGGCCGGCATCCATACGACACACGCGCTCGGGCTCGTTCATGCCCGAGAACACCAACCCCACCGATACGATGACCGACGAGATAATCGCGTACGCGCCAAAGTTGAAGTACGACTCGAGCGTAGCGGCGGCAGTCGAGTCGACCTTAACCTGCTCGATCTGGACCTCCGCGCGCTTTGCAGCGGCATGCTCGGCGGCCTTGGCAACGTCGCCGTTAGAAGCAGCGGGCTCAAGCGCCGCCGCAGCGCCCGCGAGCGAGATCCAGCGCGAGGCCTCGGCAGACGAAAGCGCCGCCGCCATGGTGCCGGAACCGTAGGTCACGTCGAGCTTGGGCAGGGCCTCCCCCGCGCGGGCAGCCGCAACGAGGTCGTCCTCAAACTCCTCCGGGATAAAGAACACGCAGTCGGCGCTGCCCTTGGCGCTGTTGCTCTTGGAGAGCGCGTCCGCAAGGTCGTACGTATCGTCGCCGATGCCCGTGACCAGCTCAAAACGCGAACCTAGATGCTTGGTAAGCGCACGCGAAAGGTCGCTGTCGTCGCGGTCGACCACGATCACGTTGGCATCGTAGGGCTTGTACTCGGTGAGCTGCGACGAGTTCCAGCTCACCGATGCCGCGATGAATACGCCCATGAGCGAGATGAACACCGTATAGATGAGCAGGTAGAACGGGTGCGCCAGCGCCATGCGAAGCGCGGTCTTAAAGGTGCTCATAGCGACTCCTTCCAAAGATCAGCGTAGCGGCGGCGACAAACACCAGGGCCATCAGGACGAGCGCGCCCGCGCGAACAGCGAAGGGCCCCAGGTCCTCAAAGAAATACAGGCGATTGAACATGTCGCAGATGAGCTTGACGGGGTTGAACCAGCACTCGGCCGGGCAGGCGCGGGCGACGTCGTCGGCAAGCGCCATCGCCGGCTCGCCGTAGAGGCCGGCGAACAGGGCGCACGTGGTAGCAAAGCCCGTGAGGATGCCGGACTTGGACGCCTTGCCGCCCTTAACGGGAAGTGTGCCCACAAAGAGTCCCAGGCCCGTGGCGGCAAGCGCGGAAGCGGCGCCGCCCACCAGACACAGCCCCTCGCGCCCGCCAAAGTCGACGCCCACGACCAGGCGCACGTAGCCGATTGCGATCGCCATCGAGGCGAAGGAAACCAGCCACGAGCCGACAAAGATGCCGGCCAGCGACGCCGTCTTGGAAAGGCTGCCCACGCAGCGACGCGCGCCAAGGCCCGACAGATTGGGCTGCAGATCGACGACGCTCAAGGCGGCAAACTCGGCAGACATCATCGCGACCAGGCCAAAGAGCGCGTAATAGTAGATGACCGTGCCATCGGGTGTGGTGCGTGTCAGGCTTACGCGGCGGGTACTGCCCTCGAGCGACAGGGCGCGCGCAACCGCCTCCGGGTCGGCGAGCGTCGCCGGGTTGTCCTGGGCAATCTGGGACATGAGCTCGGCATTTTGTGTATACGAGCTTGCCACCGTCTCCAAAATGCTGCGGTCGGTGAGCACCGACGACGCACGCGAGCTGTCGTAGCTCGACAGCAACGTGAGCTTGGGTGCGCCCGCGTCGTCGACCGTATAGATGCCCGCGACCTCGCCGGCCTTAAGCGCACGGTTCGCATCGGCTGCGTCGTCGCACTCGTGAATCTCGAGCAGCTGATCGTCGCTCTCCTTGGCAAGCGACGTCGCCACGTCCTTAAAGGTCGAGGCGTCCCAGGCCTCGTCCGCTATGACGGCAACCGGCACCGGGTCGACCGTGCCGTCGGAGCTCAGATTCGCAAACATAAACATGAACATCGTGGAAAGCGCGATGGGAAAGAGAGCGCCCCAGACCCACGTGCTCGGCCGACGCAGCAGCGTCTTGACCGTGATGATAATAGTGTTGAACATGGCCGCCCCCTAGTCGCGCAGCTCGCGGCCGGTGATCTCGAGGAACACGTCGTTGAGGGTCGGCGGCTCGGAGTAGATGCGGCCGAGCGGTACATCGTACGAGCGCAGCGCGTCGAGGATGTCGGTCAGGTTATGCGGGCTCGCTTCGCACGAAAACGTGAGCCGGCCCGCCGTCGCCGACAGGTCCAGGACATGCGGCAGGCTCGCGACGGCACCGAGCGCCGCGCTCGGCACCTCGCCGACCTCGATCACGATCTTCTCGCCCATCTGAATCATGCGCTTGAGTTCGTCGTTGGTGCCCTGCGCCAGCACGCGCCCGCCGTCCATGATCATGATGCGGCTGCAGATCTGCTCGACTTCCTCCATATAATGGCTGGTATACACCACCGTGGCGCCCTCGTCGCGCAGGCGGCAGATGCCCTCCAGGATGGCGTTGCGACTCTGCGGGTCGACCGCCACCGTGGGCTCGTCAAAGAAGATGAGCTCGGGCTTGTGCGCGATGCCGCAGGCGATGTTGAGGCGACGCGCCAGGCCGCCCGAGAGCTTGCCGGGGCGGAACTTCGTAAAGTCGCCCAAGCCGACAAAGTCGATCGCCTCGTCCACCAGCGCGCGGCGGCGCTTGCGGTCGTTGACGTAGAGACTGCAGAAATAGTCGATGTTCTCGCGCACGGTGAGCTCGTCGAACACCGCCACCTGTTGCGGCACCACGCCGATGCGGCGCTTGAGGTCGTAGCGGGCGGGCGTCATGGGCTCGCCAAAGAGCTCGATGGTGCCTTTGTCGTAGGCAAGCAGCTGCAGGATACAGTTGATGGACGTGGTCTTGCCCGAGCCGTTGGGACCCAGCAGGCCAAAGATCTCGCCGGGGGCGATGCTCAGGTTAAAGTGGTCGAGCGCGATAAGATCGTCATAGCGCTTGACGAGGTTTTCGACGTGGACGATGTCTGTCATGAGGCGGCCCTTCTGTTGGTCGTGGCCCGGTACGATTGCATCATCGCAGGAGCCGCCGGCGCGCACCAGTGAGCTTTGTCACGAGTGTAGGGCTTGGTCGCGCGGCCCGCCGGTGCCCCCGCTTTGCCGCGTGGGAGGAATGTCACGGTTGCTCCGGGTGGCCCCTCCACCACGCGCGGCTTCGCGTACAATACCCGTATGAACAGGCTTTTCGACAAATCGATCGTGCTGGCGTGCTGTATTGCGGCCGCCATGGGTCTTGCCGTGGACGCTCGTCTGGTTGTGGCGTTTTGCCTTGGCATTATTGCCACCTCGCTGGCCGAGGTCACACAGGGGAAACGCACCCGGCGCGCGAGCGAGGCCGCGAGCTGCGCTTACATCATCGCGGCCGTCGTCGTGCCGCCGTTTGTGCCGTTTGCACCTCTCGCTCTCTATGACATCGCGCGATGCGTGCGCCGTGAACGCATCTGGCCCGCGCTGGCGATTGGCGCCGTGTTTGTCTGCGCGCTTGTCGCGGACCTTCGCGGCGGCGCGCTCACCACCCGAACGCTCCTGCTGACTGCCATCCTTTCGGTCGCCGCCACCTTGCTATCGCTACGCACCGCTCAGTTGGAGCGCGAACAGGAACGCATGCGTCGCACCCGCGACAAGCTGCAAGAACGAGCCCTCGCGCTCGAGGCACGCAACCGCGACCTCGCCGACCGCCAGGACTACGAAGTCGAACTCGCGACGCTCGCCGAACGCGCCCGCATCGCGCGCGAGATCCACGATAACGTGGGCCACCAGCTCACGCGCGCTTCGCTTCAAACCGAAGCCCTGCGCGTGGTCCATGCCGACGAGCCCAGGGCTGCCGCCGATTTCGCCGACGTCAAACGCACGGTTGACGAGGCGCTCCAACTCGTGCGCGCCAGCGTCCACGCGCTCAACGACAACGCCGTCGGCCTTTCCGTGCAGCTCGAACGCATTGTTGAAGGCGCGCGCTCGGACGGCGGGCCGCAGATTGAGCTTGAAGTTTTGGCCGAGCATGCGCCCGCAAATGTCGCCAACTGCTTTGCAGCGGTCCTGCGCGAGGCGCTCTCCAACACCATGCGCCACGCTTGCGCCCATGCTGTCACCGTACGGTGCATGGAACATCCGTCGTTTTACCAGCTCATTGTTACCGACGATGGTATTGGCGAGGTTCGGGCGAGTACCCGCAACGCCACAGAAGGCATGGGGCTCGGCTCCATGCGTGAGCGCGTCGAGGCGCTTGACGGCACCTTCACCGCCGGCCCACGCGCCGGTGCCCCCGGCTGGCGCGTGTTTGCCACCATCCCAAAACAGCAAGGAGATGACGCCCGATGAGGCTCATTATTGTCGACGACGACCGCTTGGTGGTCGATTCGCTCAAGATTATCCTGGGCGCCCAGCCGCAGATCGAAGTCGTGGGCACCGGCGCCGATGGCGACGACGCGGTCGCGCTCTACACCGAACACGCACCCGATATCGCGCTGCTCGACATCCAGATGCCGGGGCGTGACGGCCTTTCGGCGGCGCGCGAAATCCTCGAGCGCGACCCCGCAGCACGCGTGGTGTTCCTGACCACGTTTTCGGATGACGAGTACATTGTGTCGGCGCTTAAACTGGGCGCCCGCGGCTATCTGATCAAGACCGATGTCGCCGCCATTCCGCCAGCACTGGCGCAGGTCATGGACGGCAAGCGCGTGCTTGAGGGTAAGGCAATCGAGGATGTCAACTTTGATGGGGCGGGCGTCGAGGCCGGCACGACCCGCCGGCCCGCGGCCTTTGCCAGCCTGACCGACCGCGAGTTCGAAGTTGCAGAGCTCATCGCCCGCGGTCTCGACAACAAGGAGATCGCCGCCACGGCATACATGGGCGAAGGCACCGTGCGCAACCACATCAGCTCGATCCTGGCAAAGATGGGCCTGCGCAACCGCACCCAAATCGCCATCACCTACCTGCGAGGGTAATTACCCAACGGCCGACCGCTCCGGCATAGCAAAATGGCTGCTACCGATTTAATACCATTTCAAAACTATGCCGGTTTACGGGGCTAAACCCGGAAACCCCGTCCATGCTCTCGTTTTCCGCAAAATGACAACTCGTCTACCTGCGGTTTTATTTTCACGAATGTCGGCATGGTTGGGGGTTCGCGACTCAACCCCGTAAACCGGCATAGTTTTGTTCGAGCGGTCCCGCGCAGGCGCCTCCGCGAGCCCCGCGGAGCCAAAAATGATCCGTTTTCCTCCGTCCCCAGGGGATCAGCTGGCGGCACCCGCCACGAAACCGGCCCATCTACTACGTTTGGTTCGATACCCCCGACCACACCCTCGTTTTGAACAAAACTGCAAGCGTTCTACCTGCGGTTTTGTTTCCGCGCTTTTCGGCATGGTCGGGGACAGGCTGTTAAACGTAGTAGATGGGCCGGTTTCGTGGCGCGCCCTCCTCCTCCGCGCACAAAAGTGCCGCCACGGAGAAGGGAGACGCCTCCGTGGCGGCTGGGGGTGGGGTGGGGGCTATGTTTTGGCTCCCCGCCAGCGGCCCGGGGCCCTTGGCCCCGGGCGCTGTCAGTTTGCCTAGCGCTTACGGATGCCCCAGATCAGGGCACCGACGCCGGACATGGCGACGACAAACGCCATGAGGAGCGCGACTGCCTGCTGGTCACCCGTGGTGGGCAGGAAACCCTTGACCGTCTTGACGATGTTCGTCACGGTCTTGGGCGTGCCGGGGTCGGGCGTCGGCACGGGCGTTTCGGGCTTCTTGTACGTGTTGTTGAACACGATGCCCTCGACGCTCTTGTCGCCCTTGGCATAGGCGACGCTCGCCTTGAGGTTGCCCTCGCCGTCGTCGACCACATTGACGGTCGCGGTAAAGACGGACTTGTCGTAGGTCATACCGGCCTCGTCGCCCTTGACCTCGCTGATGGTGTAGACGTACGTACCAGGCTCGCTGTACTCGAACTTGTCGAAGCTGATCTTGCCGTCGGCATCGTTGGTGACGGTGGACTCGACGTCCTCACCAGCGAGCTTAAAGCTAAACTCGTCCTTCTTGAGCTCGCGTCCCTCGAGCACCTTGATAGCGCCGATGGAGACCTGCGTGGGCATGGCATGATATTTGTTGGTAAAGCCAGCGGACTCGGTAGTTCCCTCGAGCTTGTGCGTCGCAGTCAGTGTGCCGTCGCCGTTGTCGGAGACGGTGGTCACGACGGTGTAGGTCGTGCCGTCATAGGTGACGCCCTTGTACAGGCCGAGCGCGTTGGGGCAAGCCTCGCGCAGCGTGTACGTGTGCGTGCCGGGTGCCTCGTAGCGAATCGGGCTCAGCGTCACGGTGCCGTTAGCGTCGTTGGTGCCGTTAGCGACAACCACGTCGTCCCCGAGCAGCTCAAACGTGAACTCGCCTGCTGCAAGGTCGCGTCCAGTCAGGCGCTTGACTGTCTTGACCTGATCGGTCACGGACGAATCGGTAGGTGCCGCGCCGTAGGTGTTGGTAAACGTGAAGGCAGCACCGTCGTCGCCTTCGCGCTTGACGCTCAGATGCCCGGCACCGTCGTCAGACACGGTGTAGGAAACTTTGCGCGTGGCGTTGGTATCATTGGTCACGCCAGGGGCACTACCGAACTCGGTCACCGTGTAAGTAAAGGTGTGCGAGCGCGGAGCAGTGGGGGCTGCGGGCTCGGGCTCGTCGCTGGGCTCGTCGGCGTTGGCATCGGTGTCGGCCTCTTCAGCCTCTGCCTCGTCGGCCTCGGCTTCGTCAGCTTCGTCTGCCTCGGCCTTATCGGTCGCATCGTCCGTCACGCCCAGAGCGCGGTTGAGGTCCTCGAGCGTAAAGTGGATCTTGCCAAAGTCCACGTTGCCAGCCGCGTCGTTGGTTGCGGTCGTGCGCTCGGGCATCGGAGCACTAGCCTCGTCGGCGGTCACGGTAAAGGTGAACTTGCCCGTGATGTCAGCCGGGGTCAGGCCCTCGGCAGCTTGGAGCTTCTTAGTGCCGGTGAGCGCGGCATCGACGGCTTCGGCGCCGTAGACGTTCTCGAACAAGGGCTCGACGCCGCCGTAGTCGACCGTTGCCGTCAGGGTACCGTCACCGTTGTCGACGACGATAACCTTAAAGCCAAAGCTCCACGTTGTAGCGGAAACGCCATTCGGCAGCCCGAATAAATCTTCGTAGGCCGTGTAGTTAATGGTCCAGGCAAGCTTACCGTCCTTATCGGTACGATAAGCAAGCCCAGCAGCCTCAAGATTAGCAAGCATCTTAGTGTCGTAGTGCAGCGTATCAAAGCTCACGTGCCCGCCGATATTGGGCTTGAGGTTTTCGTATGCCACAAGCTCACCCTGATAGGCGATGCCGAACCAGAACTCGCCGTCGGCCATCGGGCGGCCGGTCAGAGTCTTGGTGGCAACGACCTGAGCGGCGGTGCCGCCAGGCGTGTTGGTCGTAGCGCTGTAACTGTTGTGGAACGGCACCAGGGCCTTCTCGACCTTGTTCTCGCCACTCTTGTGGACCGTCTCATGCGTGCCCTCGGGACCGCCGGAAACGGTCGTCGTAGCAGTGAGCGTGCCGGCGGTGTCGTCGGCAATGGCGATCGTCACCGTGCGCACGGCGTCGTCGTAGGTGTAACCGGGCTGGCCGTCGTTCTTCTCGGCCACGGTGTACGTAAAGGTCTTGCCGGCGTCAGCCTGCGTAAATATAACCTCATGACCAGCCAGAATGTCGATCAGTCCGACCGTTGCCTCTGCCGCTGCGGGGGACTTGAAGCTATTAGCCCCGGGCAGCAGACCGAGCGCGCGAGCCGAAGCGTCGTCAGCAGGTGTCACGGTAAAGGTGAACTGACCCTCGGTCATGGGGCGGCCGTCCAGATACTTGCTGAGCCACAGACCGCCGGCAGCGGTGTAGTTAAGCTCAGTGCGGTACGTGTTGGTAAAGCGTCCGTTTTCCTTCTTGGTGACGTTGGCGGTCAGCTTGCCCTCGCCGTCCTCAGTCACGGTCACTTCGGCGGTCGCGACATGCCCGTCATACGCCATGCCGGCCGCGTTGCCCGCGTTCTCGCGGATCTCGTACTTGTAGGTTCCGGCAGCCGTGTAGTGAATCTTGCCGAACTTGATGGCGGCGATGCCGTCCTTCGCGTCGTGATTGCTCACGGTTACGGTTGCAGGATTGGGCAGCGGGGCGCCATCGGGAGCGGTGATCGTAAAGCTGAACTCGTCCCCATCCGTCCACTCGCGACCGTCGATGGCCTTGCTCAGGCCAAAGTCGAGGTCTGCATCGGCCGGGGTCACGCTGTAGGAGTTCTCGAAGGTCGCAGACGTGGCGCCCTTCGCGTCCTTCAGGACATGCTCGGCCTTGAGGGTGCCGTCGCCGTTGTCGGTGATGGTGGTCTCGATGGTGTACTCGGCATCGCTGTAGGTGACGCCCTTGCTGATGGTTCCGCCCTTGACCTCGCGCAGCGTGTAGGTGTGCGTTCCAGGCTTGTCGTACTTCACAGCGCTCATCGTGATCTTGCCGTCGGCGGCGTTGGTGCCCTTGGCAACGACCTTGTCGCCCTCAACGAGCTCGAAGGAGAACTCGCCAGCCTTGAGGTCGCGACCGGTCAGGACCTTGTTCGCGATGATCTGGTCAGTGACGCGAGACTCGACAGGCGTCACGTTATAGGTGTTGGTGAACGTAAATGCCGCATCGCCGTCCGGGTTACGGGATACGCTCAGCTTACCCTTGCCGTTATCGGTCACGGTGAAGGAAACCTTGCGCGACAGCTTGGCGTCGTTGGTCACGCCAGCGACCTCGCCGGACTCGGTCACGGTGTAGGTAAAGGTGTGCTCGCGCTTCTTGGACTTCTCACCCAGGGCCTTGTTAAGGTCGTCGAGCGTAAAGGTGATCTTGCCAAAGTCGACCTTGCCGTCGGCGTCGTTGTGCACGCTCGTACTCGCAGGCATAGGCGCACCCTCTTCACCGATCACGGTAAAGGTAAACTTGCCGGTGATGTCGGCCGGGGTCAGACCATCGGGAACCTGCAGACTCTTCTTGCCCGCAAGCGATGCCTCGGCAGCATTCGTGGTGTAGACGTTCTTGAACTCGATGCTCTTGACGTCCTTGGCGTCCTTGGCATCCTTCAGCTCGTGCGTAGCAACAAGCTGGCCCTTGCCGTTGTCGGCAATGGTCGTCACGATGGTGTAGGTCGTGTCATCGCAAGTGATGCCGTTGCCGGCGTCGCCCGGGACCTCGCGCAGCCTGTAGGTGTGCTGGCCGATCTCGGTGTACTTGATGGGGCTGAACGTCACCTTGCCGTCAGCAGCGTTCTTGACGGTCTCGACAGGCTTAACTTCCTTATCCACGATCTCGGCCAGCTCAAAGCTAAACTCGCCGGCCGCAAGGTCGCGCCCGGTCAGGGACTTGGCCACGGCGATCTCGTCGGTAACGCTGGACTCAACAGGCTTCGCAGTGTAAATGTTCTTGAACTCGGTCTCGCCTGCTTCGCTCCAGGCCACCTGCACGTCAGCGCTCAGCTCGCCCTTCTTGTTGGGCGTCACCGTCACGGTGATCTCCGCGACGTTCTTGCTGTAGGCAATGCCGTCAACCGTGGTCCCGGCGTTCTTTTCGCTGACCTTGTAGACATACGTGCCGGGCTCTTTGTATTCGATCGTGCCGAAGTCAATGGCCGCCTTGCCCTTGTCGTCCAGATCGTCCTTGGTCACAGACGCAGTCACGGGCGCCGTCGCGGACTCGGGCATCGGGGCGCCGTCCATGGGCGTCAGCCCAAACTCAAACGTGTCCTCAGCCTTCCAGTTGCGGCCCTCGAGCACCTTGGTCAGGCCAAAGCCGGCCTCGGTATCCTTGGTATCCACCGTTACCGGCGTCATGTCGTACTTATAGCTAATCTTGCCGTTGTTGCCCAGGTAGGAGTTGACATGCGTCGCGGTCGCCTTGGCAGACGTGTTGTTCCACTTGGGGTTGAGCACGTCGGTCGCGGTGCGAGTCTTGTTGTTCTCCTTGATGGTGTGGAGCTCATCGATAAAGGCCAGGCGTGCGGTTCCCACAGTAAACACCAAGTTACCGTTCTCATCGGGAACAATCGCGCCGTCGAACTTCGCGGCGTCGCCGCCGATAAATTCGATGACGTCGGTGGCGGGCTTGGCCTCGTCGTTCTCGCCCTGCTCCTCAAACTCGTCCTTGTAGTAATAGGTAACCTCGCCAGCCAGCGCGGGCCCCTTTGCAGGCTGTGTGCAGTCCTTGTCCGTGTAAATGGGAGTCTGCTTCTGGAAGTAGTAGTAGCGGTTGGTGTCGGCCGGCTCAAAGGTCGCAACCGTATCACCCAACGCACCACCGCTCCACTTGTTCGCGTAGAAGCTCACGGTCTTGGTGCCGTCAACGACAGTCGTATTATGCTCGATGTAGTCCTTGAGCCCCGTGACCTTCTCGGGCGTAAACAGGTTGTCAAGTGCGGCGCTCTTCACACTCGAGGCATACTTCACCTGGATGGGCTTAACGGTGTCGACCGAAAGCTTGCCGTCTACGGTCTTAAAGTGGCTCAGCGGAATCAACGACGCGGGAATGCTGACCGTTACGATATCGCCCTTCTGGGGATTGTCATCACCGGCACGCTGCACGGTGATGAGCAGATCTTTTGCCCTGCCATCGAACTCATACGTATCGGTATTGGTTTCTTTGTTGAACGTCTTGCTCACCTTGGTAAACGGCGCGCCGTTGATGACGACCTCGGTGAAGCTGTCGACCTGCATAAAGTCGCCCAGCTCATCGGTAAACGTGATGTAACCGGACTTGGTCGCGTCGTAGCCCTTATCAATTTCGGTCGGATAAGGCGGCTCCGACGTAATGGCCTGTGAGATGTCGTCGAAGACCTTCTTAAGCTCATCGGCATTGGTCGCTGACTTGTAATAATCGGAGTTTTCCGCGCGCGTACCGAGCTTATCGCTCGTATACGACGTGGCGCCGGGATAGTTACTCGACACGGCGTGCATGAACTTGTTTACGTCGCTCGTTCCCTTTTTCAAGGGATCGGCAGCGGGATCCGCTCCACTAAAGATACCGATGGTATAAACGGTGGCCTTGCCGTCCTTCATGCTCTTGGCAGCCGTCACGGCAGCGTTGGCGACATCAGAATCAAACTCGCTGTAGCTCGTTGGCTTGCCGTCGGTAAAGAACACAACGACCTTCTTGGCGCCCTCGCGTCCAAAAGTTTTAATGTTTTTCTCGGCTTGTTTCATACCATAATCGGCACGCGTAGCGCCAGCAGGCTCGATAGAATCGATCGTTCCCTTAAGACCCTTTGCGCCGCCAACCGTGCACGCTGTCAACTCTTGCATTGTCTGCGAATAGTTGTAGCTATGGCCGCCGGAGCGGTACTTGTCGTTTCCAACTTTGTCGGCCTCATCACCCGCAAACTTAACAATGGCAACCTTATGCTGCCTATCGACACCCTCGATACCTTCGTTTTGTTTGGCGATGGTGTCGATAAAGCTTTTCGCAGCGCTCTTCAGCGCATCGATACGCTTGGTGGAATCTCCACCACCCATAGGATCATTCATCGAGCCGGATGCATCCAGCACTAGCACGATGTCGAGTGGCGTGGTGACTGTCACGGTTGAATTAGACGTCGAGGACATCGCCGAAAGCGTGGTCACAAAATCTGACACTTCGTTTTCTCCGGTTGCCTCAACCGTTTTGTCGGTCCAGATTCGACCGACGTTTTGAGTCGTCACCTTATTGCCGCTGTGGCCGGCCGCCCAGATTTCCCAGCGTCCGGTGGTGTCGGGGTCGACGACCGTCGGCCCGCTCACTGTCGGCCCGTCCATTCCCGTACTGGACCTGGCGTTGGCCTCGGGCAGCATGGCAAATGCTGCAGCCGGCAACACCAGCACTACGGCCAGTATCACCGCCAAGAGACCCCTCGTGTACTTACCCATCGCGTCTCCCTTCTCGCAGGATTAGACCTTGCATCAGCCTAAAGTTACGGAATGAGACACAGTTAGGGCAGGTGACACACGTTCCAGATTCGGTTTTTAGGCGTGAGACAAATGTCTCACCAAAGCTGAGACACAGCGTTTTCGCAGGAAAACGGGTGCGACTCAAAGCCGACGGGCCAAAATGATCCGTTTTCCTCCGTCCCCGGGGGATCAATTGATGGTGCTCGCCACGAAACTGGCCCATCTACTACGTTTGACCCGATACCCCTGACCATACCCACGTTTTACGAAAAACCGCAGGCGTTCTACCTGCGGTTTTGTTTTTGCGTTTTTCGCTGTGGTTGAGGGTAGCCGCCCAAACGTAGTAGATGGGCCCATTTCGTGGCGGACAGGTCACGCGACGGTTCGCGCAAGGGCGAAATGATCCGTTTTCCTCCGTCCCCGGGGGACCAGAAGATGTTACCAATACGGTGCCATTTCAAAACTATGCCGGATTACGGGGCTGAAGTCAGAACCCTCATCCATACCTGCGATTATTAAAAAACGGCAAGCTGTCTATCTGCGGTTTTGGTTTCGCGATTTTCGGTATGGTCGGGGGTTCGGAACCCAGCCCCGTAATCCGGCATAGTTTTGTTCGCTGTGACTCGTGCGCGTACCTACGTGCGGGGACGGCGGGGCATTTTTGCCCCACCGGCCCCTGTTCCAGCGCTATTCCGGCTTGGTTTCCACCGTGGGAGTCTTGTCCGCCGCAACTGGGGTGCGGGCGGTGTCCATACTCAGGCAGTGCTTGGGGCAGCTTTCGATGCATTCGCCACACACCACGCAGGCGTACGGGTCGATCGACCAGGTGCCGCCCTTGCGATCGACCGCGAGCGCGCCCGCCGGGCAGCGACGCGCGCACATGCCGCAGCAAATGCACACGTCCATGTCGTTAACGATGTGCCCGCGCAGGCGCTCGGGCGCCGCGAGCCTCTCCTGCGGATAGCACACCGTTACCGGCTGCTTGACCATAGAACCCAAGGCCGTCTTGGCAAATGTCAGCAAACTCATGCCGCGCCTACCTTTCCGTGCAGCTAATGCAGGGGTCGATGGTCAGGATAATCATGGGCACGTTGGCAAGGAGCACGCCCTGCAGTGCATGCGTCAGACCCGCCAGGTTTTGCGACGTCGGCGTGCGCACGCGGAAACGGTCCAGATTCTTGGTGCCGTTGCCGCGCACATAGTAATACGCCTCACCACGCGGCTGCTCAATCACAACCTCGCCGCGCGCACCGTCGGCCGGCGTGAGCTTGGTGCGCCCGCCGATACCGTCGTGCGGAATCTTGCCCACAAGCTCCTTAATGATGTCCATGGCCTGCGTGACCTCGGCGCAACGCACCTGGCAGCGGGCATAGCAGTCGCCGTCGGTGGCGACCATGGGCTCAAACGCGGCCAAGTCCGCATAGGCGCCGTCGCCAAACATGCGCACATCGTAGTCCACGCCCGAGGCGCGCCCAAACGGACCGACCATCGAAAACTCCAGCGCATCTTTCTTGCTGATCACACCCACGCCATGCAGGCGCTCGCCGCAGCTGGCATCGTCCAAAAACGTATGCACCAGAGCCTCGTAGTCGGGGCGCATGGCGTCGAGTGTCTGGACAATGCCCGCCAGCTCGGAGTCCTCGATGTCGTGCTTAAGGCCGCCGATCTCGTTAATCGAAAGGATCACGCGGCCGCCGCAGGTGCTCTCAAAGATCTTGAGAATCTGCTCGCGCAGGGTCCACGAACGATAGAACAGCGCCTCAAAACCAAAGGCATCGGCGAGCAGTCCCAGCCACAGTAGATGCGAGTGGATGCGCGAAAGCTCATGCAAAATGGTGCGGATATACTGCACGCGGCCGGGCACCTCGATGTCGAGCATGCGCTCGCAGGCTGTGGCATAGCCGCAGCTGTGACCCACGGCGCAAATGCCACAGATGCGCTCGGCGATGTAGCCAAACTGATGCATGTCGCGCTTTTCGGTGAGCTTCTCGAGCCCGCGGTGCACAAAGCCGATCTGCGGAATTGCCTCGATAACGCGGTCGTCATCGATCACCAGGTCCAGATGAAGCGGCTCGGGCAGCACCGGGTGCTGCGGGCCAAACGGAATAACGGAGCGATGTGCCATGGACCTTACGCCTCCTTTTTCTGCTTGTCGCGGGCGGCCTTGGCGGCAAGCGCCGCGCGGACCTTGGCCGCTTTCTCGGGATCCATGGCAGCGAGCTTTGCCTCCATCTCGGCAGCCTTCAGCGCGGCCTTGGCAGCGACCTCATCGTGCTGAGCATCGGAGCCGGCAGCCGCAGCGGGCTGAGCGACGGCAGCGCCCACAGCATCGCCAGCGCCCTCCCCTGCAGCAGCCGCAGCCGTGGCGGCCTTCTCGGCAGCGGCCTTGCGCGCCTTGGCCTCGGCAGCCGCGCGGACCTTCATGGCCTTCTCGCGCGCGGCCTTCACCTCGGGCGTAATAACGCTCATGGGTTCAGCGGTCGAGACCTGGTAGAAAAAGCCCTTAAAGTCGATCTGCATGTCGGTGATGGCAAGCCCGAACAGGTCGTGTGCCTCATTTTCAAACGGGAACACCGCCGGATAGTACGAGCTGATGGACGGAATCTCCTGGTACCGATCAATTCCCTCAACCACCAGGTTCTCGATCGCATAGCTGCCGTCCTGCGCAATATGTTCCTGAGCAGCACGAACGTTGATAAACGTATAGACCAAGCGATACGTGCCGTCGTCGACGTTGCGCTCGGCGTGCATTTGCACAAAGCGCGCGCCGACGCCCTTGAGCGCCTGGACATGCGACAGGAGCTCGTCGATCCCGACGGTGGTATAGACTGCCTTTTGCATTACTCGGCCTCCCTTGCAGCGGCGGGCGTCTCAGCAGGCGCGTCGCCAGCGGCAGGCGCGTCACCGGCACCGTCAGCCCCGGCCCCCGCAGCCACAAACCCATCCTCGCCCAGCTCAACGCCACCGTCCCAGGTAGCGGCACCGCCCACGGTGAGCGGGTCGCCACCGGCGCGCATCACGGCCTCCTTCTGGTCCAGGATGCCGCACGCCTCCACGATGGCATCGATCACCGTCTCGGGGCGAATGGCGCACCCGGGCGCGTACACGTCCACGGGAATCGCGCGGTCCACGCCGCCGATCACGTTATAGGCATCGCGGAACACGCCGCCCGAACACGCGCAGATGCCGCACGCCACCACGCACTTGGGCTCGAGCATCTGGTTGTAGATCTGGCGCACGACAGGCAGGTTCTGGGCATTGACCGACCCCGTCACCAAAAAGATATCCGCATGCTTGGGGTTGCCGGTGTTGACCACGCCAAAGCGCTCCGCATCGAACAGCGGCGTGAGCGAGGCCAGCACCTCGATATCGCATCCGTTGCAGCTCGAACCGTCGTAATGAATAACCCACGGCGAGCGCGACATTTTATGATCCATGGATGCCGCCTCCTAAATAAATACGTCGACGAGGATGGGCATAAGGTTGAGCAGGCCAAACACCAGCGCCACGCCCCATCCGAGCCTAAAGCAGCTGCGCCAGGTGCTGCGTGCGAAGGTGTTGTCGATCAGGACCTCGACAAAATACGTCGCGGCCATCACGACCAGGGCTACAACCCAGCTCACGGGGTTGTCCCAAACAAAGAACATGCCCACCCACATCAAAAACAGCACGGTCTCGCACCAGTGCATAAGGGTCATCTTGGCCAGCGTGCCGCCGCTCATCTCGGTGGCGACGCCCTGGACGATCTCCTGATGCGCGTGATGCGAGTACGAAAGATCGAACGGCGACTTGCGCAGCTTGATGGTAAGCACCGCGAGCAGCGCCAGGAAAATGGGCGCGCTGTACACGATGATGGGGGCCGACTGCCCCGTCACGGCGATGAAATCAAAGCTGTCGGTGGCAAGGTACAGGCCCACGCTCATCAGCAAAACGGCGGGCTCGTAACTCATAACCTGCAGTAACTCACGATCGGCGCCAACCTGGGCAAACGGGCTTTGCGTCGAGGCGGACGCCAGCACCACAAAGATCGCGGCGAGCGTCACCATAAAAGCGCACAGTAGCGTGTTAGAGCCCGACACAAAGATGCCGCCGCCCACCACGGTAAAGATGAGCGCGCACGCCATATAGGTATCGTCCATGGTGTTTACGCTGGCGGGGGCCTTGCGCAGCAGCTTGGCAACGTCGTAGAAGGGCTGCAGCAGGCGCGGGCCCACGCGGCCCTGCATGCGGGCGGACAGCTTGCGGTCGATGCCGTCGATCAGGCCGCCCACAAGCGGCGCCAGTAAGGCAAATGCCACGGTGCCAATAAAAATGCCCACGACGCCCGAACCTTCAAAATACTTGCCGCGCAGCACCGAGGGCGCACTCATGGCAAGTCGCTCGGGCCCAATCCACGCGCAACACAGCAGCGCAAACAAGATAATGCTGCAGCACACGACGCTACCCGCGGGGCCAATACGCTTCTCGCCAAGGGCGTCCTCCGAGTACCAATTGCGCTTTTCGGCCTTCACCTCGTGTCCCATCGAGCCGCGGAAATGGCGATATTTGTCGGTCCCCACGCCCGAAAGGTACACGTTGACGTGCGATTTGTTGCTCACGCGGAATGAAGTCAGCAGCACCACGGCGATAAACGCCACGATAACCACCATCAGGTACATGGCGTCCTTGCCAATAACGTACGGCACGCGGCCAAACACCATGGCCAAGTAAGGCGACACCAGACCGCTCGAGATAACCGGGAACGCCACGCAGCACAGAATCAGCAGCGCGGCGATGGTGTTGAGGGCCATCCATTCGGTCTTATGGACATTGACCTCAACGTTTTGAGCCGTGGGGTCGACACCCGAAAGCTTGGCAAGCCACTTGCCCCAGAAGAAGAACGTCGCGGCCGAGCCAAAGGCCAGCACCATGATCATGAGCACGTTGCCAGTCTGCGCGAACGCCACCAGGGCGCCCCACTTGGACACGAGCATGCCAAACGGCGCCACAAACATGCCCATGATGCCCAGCATCATCAGACGCGTCAGGTGCGGCATGCGGCTGAACATACCGTCCATGTCCTCGATATCGCGGCTGCCGATATGATGCTCGGCCGTGCCCACGCACAGGAACAGCAGCGACTTTGCCACCGTGTGGAACAGGATCAGAAAGATGGCCGCCCATACGGCCTCGGGCGCGCCGACACCCAGGCAGGCACTGATGAGGCCCAAGTTGGAAATGGTGGAGTACGCGAGCACGCGTTTGGCGTTGCTCTGCGAGATGGCCATGAGGGCAGCAAGCAAAAACGTGATGGCGCCCACACTCGTGACCATAAAGCCGGTTACGGGATAGATAGCATAGAGCGGGCTCAGCTTGACCATTAGGAACACGCCGGCTTTAACCATGGTTGACGAGTGCAGCAGGGCGCTCGTGGGAGTGGGGGCAACCATAGCACCCAACAGCCACGTGTGGAACGGCATCTGTGCGGCCTTGGTGAGTGCGGCGAGCGACAACAGGATGATCGGCATCACCAGCAGTGCGGATTGCGCGGTACCGGCGCCGGAAAGCTCGATCATGCCCGAGATGGTCAGCGGCATGCCGTTAACGTGCAAGAACATAAGGCCCGCCAAAAACGCGATACCGCCCAGCATGTTAAGGATGATCTGGGTGAAAGCGTTCTTGATGGCCTCGGGCGTGCGCGTGTAGCCAATCATAAGGAACGAGCACACGGTGGTGATTTCCCAGCCGCAGAACAGCCACTCAAGGTTGTCGCTCGTCACGATGACGAACATGGCCGAGAGGAACAGGAACATAAGCGCCAGGAACTGCGGGCGACGGTCGGGCGCGGTCTGCCCGCGCAGTGCGGCCTCGTGCTCGTCGTGGGCCTGGAAGTCCTTCATATAACCCAAGGCATACACGCAGATGAGGCTGCCAACAATGCCGACGGCGAGGACCATGATCACGCTCATGTAGTCCAGGTAGAGCGGCGTCGCCGTGACGGCTTCGACCGCGGGCAGCGTCATGGCTGCAAAGGCGAACGAGCCCACCAGCTGGACTATGCCGAGCACCATGGCGAGCGCGTTCCTATATTTGTACGCGTTGTACAGGATTACGGCGCACAGGATGACGTCGATGACGGAGCTGATGATCGAGAGCACATGCGAGGTGCCGGAGGCAACCTCAAAGCTCTGCGGACCCATGCCAAAAAACATGACGGCGACTACAACTGTCACCGCCATAATAATGCCGGAGCCTATGAGCCCCACCGCATCGCGGGCGCGGTCACCGCGCGCGAGCAGCATGCCCAGCGCCGGTACCAGCGGAAACAGGGTAAGGAAATACAGTAGCGTCATACCATCACTCCCCCATGCAAAAACGCTGCAATTGTTTAACGTTATAGCTCAATTGAGGAGTAGCGGCGACAGGTTTTCGGTCAACTGGGGAGTTTTAGGCGTACGAGGCAAGGAGCCTGTCCGCATTGGAGTAGAGGGGCGGCAAGAAAAATGCGCCCCTGTGGGCGCACCATCCCGTTTGCTATTCCGCCTTTTTAACGCGCGGCTTGCGACCGCGCGGCTTATCGACCAGTGCGGACTCACCGCTCTCACGGTACTGACGGCACCAAGCCTTGACCGAAGACTCGCTGGGAATCTTGTGCTTGATCATGGCCTCGCGAACCGTCAAGCCGTTTTCCAGACGGTCCTTAACCACAGCGAGCTTTACGTCGTACGAATAGGTGTGATGATGCGAACCGGCATTGAGAACGGCGTCGGCACCGCCCACGGCATACGCGCGGGCCCACTGACGAGCCGTGGCCTGGGGAATGCCAAGCTCCGCAGCGAGGGCGCGATGACCGACCCCCTCTTGGAGGATCTCGACGGCGCGCTGCCTAACCTCGGGCGCATGCGTGCGAGTCCTAGTTGCTTCCGACATACCTGCCACTTCTTAGCCTTAACCGTTAATCTGCCTTCTTACGTGCAAGTTAGATAGTAGCATTTTACTGTTTGCTCAAAGCAGTTAATTAAAATAGACGCGGCGTTATCTGGGCATTTGGCACCAAATTACGACATTTCTTTATCGATTATTTACGCTGGTAGCTGACTCACGGCTAATCGTCATTCGCTTGTCAACAAAATTGGCATCTCTTTATGTCCTTTGGTATAGAGGATATGGTTATTAACCCCTCCCCCAATAATTTTGAGTGATCTGCGAGGCAGTAGACGTCCTCACTCCTCATGATTACCGCGCATTGCCATCCACCGGAGCAAAACAAAAAGGGCGAGACCTGCGCGCTTGCAGGCCCCGCACCGGTTGACATCCGACGGGACACAGCCGGGCGAGACGGATCCGTGCTACCGCCCCGCCTGGCCGCGAAGTTAACTACAGCTCGTTGGCCGCGTGATATGCCGTGCGAATGGCGCTCGCGATGTCGGCGGTGCGCTCGCCCGAGCAGTCTCCCACGCAGGTCACGGGCACCGTCACGCCATCCAGGTCAAACGCGTTGGCCTTGGAGCCCACGGCCATCACCACGTAATCGCAGGCGATCTTTACCGGCTCCTCGGCGCCGTCCTCGGTAGTGCGAATGGCCTCCACGCCCTCGTCGGTAATGGCGGTCAGGCGGGTCTTCACGTGCTGCTCCACGTTGTGCTCTGCAAAGTCGCTCATAATCAGCGGCAGAATGGTCTCGGACTCGCCCGCGGCAATCTTGTCGAGCATCTCGACAATCGCCACCTCGCAGCCGCGCTGCAGCAGGTACTCGGCAGTCTCGGTGCCCACCAGGCCACCGCCAATGACGGCGACGCGGCCCGTAAGCTCCACCTTGCCGGCCAGCACGTCCCAGCTCGAGACGACCTTGTCCGAGTCGGCACCCGGAACGGGGATGACCACGTCGTGCGCGCCCACGGCAACAATCGCAGCGTCGGCGGCGTTGAGGTCCTCAGCGGTAGCGGCATGGCTGAGCTCAACCTTCACGCCCAGGCCGGGCAGAATCTTCTCGTAGTACTCAACCGAGCGCATGATCTCGTCCTTGCGCGGAGGCGCAGCCGCCAGCACAATCTGGCCACCCAGATGATCGCTCGCCTCGTAAACGGTCACGTCGTAGCCGCGCTTGGCCGCCACGCGTGCGGCCTCTAGGCCGGCGATGCCGCCGCCCACCACGGCGATCTTCTTGTCGCCCTCGCCCGGCTTAATGGCTATGGTCGCCTCGTCGCCGTTCTCGGCATTGAGCACGCACGAGATGTACCTGCGATTTTGAATCGCATCGACGCAGCCCTTGTTGCAGTTGAGGCACTCGCGAACGGGCTCGCCCGTGGCGGCCTTCAGCGCAATGTCGGGGTCGCACATGAGCGAGCGGCCGTAGGCGATGATGTCGGCCGCGCCGTCTTCCAGAATCTTCTCGCCGGCCTCGACCGAGACAACACGGCCGACGGTTGCCACCGGCACGGAAACCAGGGCCTTGACGCGCTCGGCCACGGGCAGCGTCCAGTTGTAGGGCATGGCGCCCATGGGCGGAATGGTGTCTCCCATGTTGCCGGTGTGGTTGGCCTGCGCGACCTGGATCATGTCGATGCCCGCGCCCTCGAGCAGCTTGGCAAACTCGCAGGCCTCGTCGGGCTGCAGGCCACCCTTGCCGCGCGGCGTGCCGTCGGGGTTCTCCATGATCACGGGGAGCTTGTACTCCACCATCAGCTGCGGCGCGGCTTCCTTAATGGCAGCGACGACCTCCAGCGCGTAGCGAACGCGGTTCTCGAACGAGCCGCCGTACTCGTCGGTGCGCTGGTTGAGGATGGCCGAGCACAGCGAACCTACCAGGCGGTCGCCGTGGACCTCGATGGCATCGATCCCGGCCTGCTGCGCGCGAGCGGCCGAGGCGGCGATAGCCTCCTTGATCTGGGTGAGCTGCTCCACACTCGCCTCGTTCACAAAGTGCTGCATGTCGTGGTGCAGCTTGGCGTAGGCCTGGTTGCGGATCTCGTTGGACTCGGCCATCTTGGCGGCAAAGGTCTCCTCGTCGCCGGCGGCCTTGGCCTCCTGCGCGGCCTTGGCGGCGGCCATGGATCCCATGACCATGCGGCCGACACCGGGCACGTCGTACTCGGGGTGGAACAGCTGCAGCGCGACCTTGGCGCCGTGCTTGTGGACGGCATCGGCCAGGGCCTTAAACGTGGGGATTTGGGCGTCGGTCGCCAGCTTGGGCGTGGGGCTTGCGGTCATGACGGGAGCAACGTCGCCGATGACGATGTAACTCACGCCGCCACGGGCCAAGCGCTCGTAAAAAGCCAGGCTGCGCTCGCCAATGGAGCCGTCACGCTCCTCGTAGCCGGTGGTCAGCGGCGGAAACATAATGCGGTTCTTGAGCTCAAGGGGGCCAACCGTAATGGGCTGGAGCAGCTTGGATGCAGGTGTGGTCATGGACATTCCTCTCTTGTAGGCGCGGCGGCGATGATGCCGCGTAGTTGTCTAGAGGATATGGCATGGGAGCACGGCGGCACAACGGAAATCGGCGAATATCAGGTGGCGGCAGGTGGATGGGGCGAGGCGGCCCGTCGGTTTGTCTCAATCTGTAACAGTTACGCGACAAAACCGGGTCTTACTGTTACAGATCGAGACAAACCAAACCCGCCTGCTAAAAAATCTCAATCTATAACAACAACTCGGCAAAATCCGTCCCTCGTGTTACAGATTTAGACAAACGAAGACCGTCCTGCCGAAACATCTCGATCTGTAACACTTAGCCGCCCAAATCGGGTCTAGATGTTACAGATCGAGATTTTGTTTAAGAAGCCGAGAATTGGACCGAAAACACAGTCCCGGGATAATCAGAACCACCCTTAAAAAGGGTGGTTTGCTCTTAGGGTATAACCCACGGGCC
>OFMB01000256.1_pt1 | contig 37815 bp, 10 predicted proteins | sample 1541111 | NCBI WGS metagenome assembly OFMB01 (sample SAMN04209241, study PRJEB22552) | human gut metagenome | biome: gut; material: feces | host: Homo sapiens | place: USA: Oklahoma
TTTGCAAGCAGATGGCGTGCAAAGTCGCCAGACGCTCTTTGTGCGGTATTGCCTTGATTATTCGGCATTTCCCTTTGTGCGGTACTGCGTAGGTGTCATGCCGGTTTCCTTTTTGAACTGCTGCATGAAGTAGATCTCGCTGTGATAGCCGCACTGTTCGGCGATCTCCGCAAGGGTATTCTGCCCGTCTGCCAGCAGTTTTTTCGCCATGGCGATTCGGGCAGCGATCACATCGGACATGGCACTGACACCGAAATTCTGCTTATACAGCCGCTGAAAATAGGCACGGCTCAACAGCATCATCTGTGCCATATCTGCGATGTTCCAGTTTTCCTGGGGACGGCTGTAGATCTTTTGCCGGAGCGTGTTCATGTTCTTCCAATAGGCAAGCTGCTTTTCCTCCTCCAGCTGTTTCTGTGCAATGACATGGTCCACATAGGCGATCAGTTCCGCAAGGGATACCGTCTGGCTGACTTTTTCACAGAAGCAACTCATCAGCAGCTTAACATGCACACCGGATTCCCTTTCTTCCAGATGCTGATTGCAGTACTGCTGAATGGCATCGATATGCGTTCTGCCAGCATCAAACCGGTAAGAATAGGAACCGATCAGATAAAAGTGGTCGCCGTTGCAGCGGCAGCAAATTTCGTTTCCCAAGCAGCTGCTGCTGAGGGCATCTGCCACGGTCATCAGAATTTTATCCCCCACGTTGCTGCCCTGTTTCCGGTTGATCTCGTGCAGATTGTAAATATCCACTGCCACCAGCAGGAACTTCTCCCCGTGCAGAATGGACTGCTCGTAAATTTCAGAGGACAACTCCTCGAAGCCGCGGCGGTTATAGATTCCCGTAAGCGGGTCGCGAATGGCAGTGAGGTGGATCCGCCCGCTGAACTGTTTCAGATAGTTTCGGATACGCATGGTTTCCAGAGCCGAGCTGACATATTCCGTCCACGTCAGGAACTGCTTGTCCAAGCTGTACTGTTCTCCCTCGAACTCCACCGCCAGAAATCCAAAGCAGCGGTCCTCATAGTGCAGCGGAACCAGATGATAGGCAGAGGGCGTTTCCGGATTCTGCAAAATTTCCACCAATTCCCGCAGGTGGACGATCTCATAATCGGAACTGCCGTACACCTGCCGGAACAGAAAAAATGTGTCCGGATACCCTGCGGTGCGGTATGTGCTGCCATTGGTGCTGATGATGCCGTCCCAGTCTTCGCCGATACAGAGGTAGAACACCTTGATGCGGCGAATCAGGTATAGCACGTGGTGCAGTTCTTTCGCAAATTCCATCAAGTTGTCCGGTGCGGAAATTTTCTGAATCATGCCGCTGTACTGAAGCAAATAAGCAAACTTCAGCTGCTCTGCCAGATCTCGCTTGTATCCGGCAAACACACCATTTCCGGACATGGTACAGCCGCAGCTTTCCGCAGGCTCCAGCACTTCCGGTCGGCATGGAATGGGAGTACAGATTTCACCGGTGATTTCGTAGTGCAGCTGACAAACGCTGTTGACTCCCAGATTATAGTTCATGCTTGTCATACAAGTGATTGAAGGAACGTTGAGCATATTGGTCATAAACGGGTCATACCCCACGACTGCAATATCTTCCGGAACGGCAATGCCGCGTTTTTGCAGCGTGCGGATCAGAGCCTCTGCCATTGCCGCATTGGCACATGCCACCGCTTCCGGCATTGCAACACCGCCGTCTGCAATGGCATTCCCCAGCCGTTCGCCGGAGTGCACCCAGAAATCCCCGTAAAATATCATCTGTTCCGACACCGGAAGCCCGTGCTGCTGCATTGCATCCCGAAATCCCAGGACACGGTTGCGGGACTGGTGCAGTTCCGGCGGACCAGTCAGGCAGTAGATCTTACGCTTGTGGTGCACTTCGATCAAATGGTTCACCAGATCGCAGAAAATCTTCCGGTCATTCCAAAGCGGATACACTGCGTCACAATTTTCCTCGCCGATGTCCAGAAACGGCAAACCGGATTCCAGACAGATCTGGTCGATTCGCTGCCGCACCTCCGGCTTCTGAAACATGCCCTTTTGTGTGAGAATACCGTCGGCATACCCTTTGTGAAACAGTGAAAGAATATTCTCCTCCCCTGTCTGAAACGGCGTGTCACAGTTGGCATTGGAAAAAAAGGAAAATGTGACAATATCATAGCGGAGAGCATTCGCCTGCTTGGTGATGCCCTCTAACAATGTGTGATTGTACTCCGATTGCAGATCTGTCAGGAACACTGCCAGAATGCCGCGTTTTTTCGGGAATGCCTGCATGATTTCACCGCCTTTTCCTATGGCAACACCGTACAAAACTTGTGTAATATTACTTTTAGGCAATACCGCACAAAGATTGTGCGACAGATGCGTCGTCAAATTTTCCGTCAGATGAAACAAAAAGCGGAGTGAATACTTGCTGTATTCACGAGCATTTTTGTGAAATATGAGAGTCTGTTTCGTATCTGACGTATGCAGATTGCGTGCAAAGTCGCCAGACGCTCTTTGTGCGGTATTGCCTTTATTATAGCGGAAAAAGCGGCTGATGTCAATAAGAATTATAAGATATTATTCTCACTGCAATGAAATAATAGCACAATTTCTTATAAAATAGCATCATATCTGATTGAATTATCTCATGAACTGTGATAAAATATAGCTACAATCCACAATACCAAAACAGGAGGAATTGGGAATGAAACAACAAAGAAAGAACAAACACCTGCTGCCCGCCATACTGACCGTACTGGCAATTCTGAGCAGTCTGCTTGGAATTCTGCCGGCAGGTTCTGTATCGGCTGCGGACGTGACCGCTTATCCGGCACAGGCAGTACATTTCGGGGCGTACACCACGAACCGGAATCTGAACAATGCCGGCAGTGCCGCCAACACGCAGAAAGCCGCCGGAGCCAATTCAGAGGACTGGCGTATTGACTATGTTTCTGCCGGCGTGTACCAAATTGTCAGTCTGACTGACGGCAAGTATCTGACTGCCAACGGCACAGCATGCACACTGACGGCAAAGGCTGCTGACAGCAGCCAGAACTGGAACATCGAAAGCGTACAGAAAGACTTCGAGGGATACGATCTGTACTACAAGATCACCAGCGTTTCCACCGGTGCGGCACTGACCTATTATCAGGGAAATAACACCATCGGGCTGACCGCATACACCGGTGACGGTGCCCAGAAGTGGAAGCTGAATTGCAGCGGACTGGAGGGGTACGCCGCAAATGCACTGGCAAATGGCAAGGAAAAAGCGGGAACCATTGGCGGTCTGCTGGGCGAAACCGTTTTCGTTTCCACAGCGGACGACTTGGAAAAACAGCTGAATACCACAGAGCCGAAAACCATTGTCATCACGGCGGATATTGATATGCAGAACAAGTCCCACACCCGCATTCGGGACAACAAGACCATTGTGGGTTCTTACGGGAACAAGACCATTTACGACTCTCAGTTCCGCACCAATGACACCTACGGTGCAGTGGACGACAATCCCAGCGACAACATCATTTTCCGGAATCTGAACATGATCGCAAAGAATGTGAAGAACCGGATCTTGATCAATATCTGGTCCTCGCGTCAGATCTGGGTGGATCACTGCACGTTTATCTCCTACTTGCCCTCAGATCATACGGGAAACGGGCAGGACGAAGTGGGAAAATTCATTTGGCTGAACACCCCCTATGAAAGCTATCTGGACGCAAAAGACAACGGCAGAAGTCCGGACTATATCACGATTTCCTATAACACATTCAAGAACCGTTTCTGGACGGTGGCATACGGCACACAGAACAGTGAAACTTCCCGCTGCCGCACCACGCTGATGTACAACTGGTGGGACGAATGTGTCCGTCGCTGCCCGCAGATCGGAAACGGCAGCGGTCACATCTACAACAACTACTATTCCGGCGATGACAGCTTTTTGCCGAACAGCTGTAACCAGATCATCAGCGGCGAGGGCTCCAATATGGTCAGCGAAAACTGCCGATTCCAGGCGGTTTCCGGACGGGAAATCATTGTACAGCCGGATACTTCTCCGTATCGGGACAACGGTTCCTACACGGCGAAAAACAGTTCAGAAACCCCGACCAAGCTGAATTATACCGCAAAAGTCACCAGCACATGGAACCCCAAGGACAACTACGGCTACACACTGCTAGATGCCTACAACACCAGGGGCACAGACACCAAGGATTTCTGCACCAAATACGCCGGTGCTGCATCATCTTCCGGCGAACTGAAATACATCACAGACAGCAGCCTGCAGACCTTTGCGGCAACTGTTTACACAGCACCATTCCTGACGGACAGCTTTGATTCTGCCTACGGCAATCCGGTGACTGACTACACACCGGCAGTTTTGCAGGAAGGTGCAGTCTACATGATACAGAACGTCAACAGCGGACTGTATCTGGAAGTGGACGGCGGAAAGGCTGCGGACGGCACCAACGTCCAGCAGTGGGGTGCAAATGAACCCGCAGCCCACAATACATGGCGGGTGCTGTCAGACGGTGACGGCTATTATACCCTGTATCCCCAGATCGGTGACAAGGTGAGCTATCTGCTGGACGTTGCCGGAAATGCTGCGGCAAACGGCACCAATCTCGGCATCTGGTCTGCCACCGATGCCGATGCACAGCGGTTCAAATTCTACGAAGCCGCAGACGGTGTCTATTACCTGCTCACCAAGACCAGCGGCGACCAGAGCTGCGTTGCCGTACAGGCAGCTTCCACAAGTGCCGGAGCCAACGTGGTGGAATGGGCAGTCAACCTCTCCGACACTTCCCAGCAGTGGAAGCTGACACAGGTAGAGGACACCGGCTGTGTCATGGATACCACAAAGACATACCAGTTCCGCAATGCCAACAGCAATCTGTATCTGGAAGTGGCAAACGGAAAGGCTGAGGACGGCAGCAACGTGCAGCAGTGGGGTGCAAATGAACCCGCAGCCCACAACTCATGGACACTGAAAGAATTCGGCGGCGGATACTACTACATTCTCTCTGCTCTGGCAGACGGCAAGACCTACTATCTGAATTCTGTGGGAGAAGCAGACGGCTCCAACATCGAGATCCACACCAACAACAAGTCCAGCTCGCACCTGTTCAAGTTTGTCAAGAATCCCGACGGAACATATACAATCCTGACACGCACTTCAAAAGATCGGGCTGCTGTAGAAGTGGCAAACGCGGAGAAATCCAGCGGTGCCAATGTGCAGCAGTGGACGGTCAACGGCAATGCCTGCCAGAAGTGGAATGCGGTCGCCTTTACCACGACAGCTGCGACAACAACAACAACAACAACTACTACTACTACTACCACAACAACTACTGCCACTGCCGCGAAAACAACGGCAGCAACTGTTCCTGCTACGACCACTGCCAACACGTCCAAAACCACTGTAACTTCCACACAGGAACAAACTACTGTGACAACAGCGACCACACTGCCTGCGGCTACATCTGCGGCTACAGAAACTGAAACAGCTGCATCTACGCAAGCTACCGTTTCCGAAACCACCGCAGCCACAACCTCCCTCACAGAGCAGGACACCACAACTCTGTCCTCTACGGAAACCACCGCAGCAACTTCTGCCACAACGGCAACCGAATCCTCTGGTACGTCCCCGACAACGGAAATCGTGATCTTCGGCGATGTCAATCTGGACGGAAAGGTGGACATTTCAGACGCGGTTCTGTTGAACAAGACGGTTGCCGGAACCATCAGCCTGAGCGAATCTGCCCAAAAAAATGCCGACTGCGACGGTGATGGAGAAACCGGCAGCAATGATGCAGTTGTGCTGCTGCGGTTTCTGGTGCACCTGATTCAAACGCTGCCCAGTACGGAATGATGCTGCATAATGTTTGTGCGGTGTTGCCCTAAGTCTGAAAAACCAATGCAGGAAAACGCCTTTTGAAAAAGAGTTTTCCCTTTGCATTACAACCAAAAAGCACATCACGTTCGCCAGACCAGCGGGGTCTGCTGCGATTCGCGATGTGCTTTTTCTGTTTTCGATATTTCGTTTCCGGTTTCTCCGAAAGCGTTTTGGGAAACAGCATCGTTGACAATACTTTCACACCTTCGTTTTCAGCCCTGTCGGATACAGCAATCCGGCAGGGCTGAACAAAACTCATTTTTTCATTTAGGCAATATTTCAAACGATCGTTATTTCACCGGCAGGCTATCCACAGCATGCACCAAGAACTGCATCAGAGTAGTTGCATCATTGGAACTGATCTCACCGTCACCATCGCAGTCCATTGCAGATTTCTGTACATCGTTCACTTCCACGCTGCCGCTGACAGCCTTGCTAAGCAAAACTGCATCGGTAATATCCACTCTGCCGTCCAGATTTACATCACCGCACAGCGGAGTATCATCGTCCAAATAGGTAACATGGAAATAATCAGACATTATTTCCTGATAGTAATCGTAATCTTCGTCGGATTCCGGCATACTTTTGATGATATTACAAATCTTTTCATACTCCTGAGCGAACTGACTGTCTTTACTGCAATAAATTCTTCTTCCAGTAAATAGATAACCATATACATATTCATTGAAGCCACGTGAAGTAGTATGTTTTTCATCAACGGGAAATACAATATCGGAATCGATAATATAGCCTTTGATAGGCATTGGATTCTGACTAGCTTCCGAACAGGATATAAATCCGGGACCGTTTATAGACATGAGCCCACTTTTATAATCATACGACCATTTTCCATGGAAACTTCCAGACTTTCCGCTTGTTGGATATAAGGGGTTCTTTGCAACACCAGTTCCAATAAATGTTTTGTCCTTTATTCCTGCAAATTTGTAATAAGCTTGTGAACCGTATAAGCCTTTTATAATTTTAGCATTTGAATCGCTAGGCGGAAACTCAGTCATACTTTCCGGAAAAGTTATGCTATAGTCATTCCAATCCACAGAATTGATTTGATATCCAAAAAAATTTATGCTGATATAATCAACATACGTAATGCCTTCTTCGAACACCACATTTTTGATTTTCGAATTTTTATTTTCATCTCGTGGAGCAGCATCGATCCAGCCATAATTCCATGCTTCATAATCATAGTTAAGCTTTATAAAACCATTTCCGGAAAACGTCACAGTTTCTGTTGTTGGATCGTATGTCCATGCAATAAGACTTCCGTCACTGTTTTTCCATGTGCCAGTGTATTCTTCCTGCGTTGTAGCCGTTGCTACGACTGCTTCTTCTGCATAGACTGGCATCACTGCGGCAACAGAGTTCAGCATCAGGATTGCTGCAAGAAATGCTGTAAGCGAAATCCAACTTTTCTTTCTCATGGAAACGTCCCCCCTTATTCAAATTTCACCGGCAGACTATCCACAGCATGCACCAAGAACTGCATCAGAGTAGTGACATCATCAATATCGATCTCGCCGCTGCCGTCGCAGTCCATGTTCTTTTTCTGCATGTCATTCACAGTCACACTGCCGTTGACCGCCTTTGCCAGAAGAACAGAATCCAAAAGGTTTACCTTTCCGTCCAGATTTACGTCCCCGCAAATGCCGGTATCGTCGGGCAGATAATTGCACTTTAAAACATCAGCATAGGAACAACCGTCGTCCTCTGTAGATGCTATAATTTTTTCATATTCTTTCGCAAATGGACTATTGGGGTAGCAATATATTTGACGAATTTCATTAGGAGAACGAAGTGTTATTGACATTACAAACGTATTTAAATCCGTATGTTCATAGAACTTATTTTCTGGCGGAATGAAATCTTTTTCAAAAACAATTTTACGGCAAGGAAGTTGCGGCATTTCATCTATTCTTATCGTAGAACCGCTAATATGCAATTCACGATTAGGATAGTCATAAGTCCATGTTGCACCAGATGCACAGGTTCCACTGGACGGATATTTTGAATCGTCTGTAGTTTCCATGTACGATGTTGCCGTTGCGACATCAACCGCTGCCGCCGGCAAAGCAAGACAGTTCACACTGCCAATCAATGCGGAAAAGAGAAGTACGTTTTTCAAAATCTTTTTCATAGAAAACATCTCCTTTCATGAAAAGAAAATTACAGTTCTACTTGTCCTGAAACGACTTTACCATACATTATAACGCTCTGATCGTCCAGTCTTCCGTCGCAGTTAATATCTGCGGAAAGTTTTGCGAGATCAATCGGGGCTATTACATCTTTCGAATTCTTTTCCATGTAAAACATTCCTCTCATTTTAGATTTAATAAGATTTCTCTTACATTTTTAGTATAGCAGTCCAACTGGAAAAAATCAATAGCTTTGCACTAAACGGGAATAATCTGCATTATTCGGGAATGGGGTAACAAAAACCCGATAGCATTTTTGTGCAAAATCACTATCGGGTTCGAATTTCATATACTTGGCTGGGAATCTATCGGAATCGTGATAGACACCACAAAGCTGTTATTTTCAACTGTCGCTTTCCAGATTCCATTATATTTTTTAACGGTCATTTCAATGTTTTTTAAGCCGATTCCCGCATGTCCATTTTTAGTAGACAAAAAACTGTTCTCCGTATTTGGACTTAATTTTTCATACTTATTTTCCGTGTGAATCATACAGCACTGCATTTGTTCTTCGATTACAAACAAAACAGTTCTGTCTTTATCCAATTCCGAAACCGCTTCTATTGCATTATCTAAAAGATTCGAAACGATTGTTGTTAAGTCCATATCTGATAAAAAATCAAGCTTATCATATAAAATATTCAAGTTTAATTGAATACCTTTCTGTTCTGCTTTCAGCAACTCATGATTTAGGATAACAGATAGCAGTTGATTGCTGCAATGGAATGATGGGTGCAGTTTGTCCAGCTGTTGATATAACGATTTTTCATACTGTTTTGCTTCTGTCAGATTTTCAGTCTGTATCAATCCCTCTAAAGCATTTACATGCCGCTTTACATCATGTATGATCGTCATAGAATTTTGATACCGCTTTTCAAGATCACGATAAACTGCCATTTGCATATCTGTTTGCTGCTGCAGCAATGCGTTTTTCTTTTCCATTTCCCGAATCGCAGAAACACGATAAAATGCAAAAACAATGTAGACATCTAGCACAATACAGCCTGTTAAAAAGAAAACCAAGAATGTTCCGGAATGCGTATTTGCAATATTTTCTATGATGTAATTGGCAGTGATAATTTCTCCAGTTGCTAAAATTGCATATGAGATCGATTCATACCATACAAAACTACTCTTTTTCTTTCGAATCATAGAAAAGACAATGTGACATAAAATAAATGTAAGCAAACAAGTTCGAAGGCAGCTTGAAATCGTTAAACTATCTTCCGCAACCGCAGACGAAATCGTTTTTTGTGTCACAAAGGACAAGCTCAGCGTTGACATAGCATCAGCTATAAAACAAATCAATGCAATCAGGAAGTCATAAATTAAAAATGAGATTTTTGGTATACGAAAACAAATAATCGTGGATAAAACAATCATTGCCAACATACTTATTGTATTTAGAATCGGAATTCCAAATATACACATCAATCCTTGTAAAACAGAAATTATCGTCACACTAAGAAAACGCAGCCAAATCTCAGATTTTTGAATGGAGAAAAAATTAGATAACGCCCATATTCCAGAAAAGGTACAAGTAAGGCTTACCATACAACTCAATAATAATTTCATCAGAAACACCTCCTATTTCTGCAAATGGTGATGCAAATAGTCACTGATCTTTTCATGGACTTGTTTTCTTCTGTTTTTTGCAATTGGTATTTTCATGCCATTTGAAAGAATAATATCATTGTAAAATGAATTGATACATGCCACATTGACCAAAAAACTTTTATGCGGCATGATAAAATGATATTGTTGTAGTTGGTTTTCTAATTCACTCATGCTGCCAATAATATGATATACAGTTTCTGTAGATACCAGCTTGACTTTTCGATTTCCCTCATATTCAAAATAAAGGATTTTTTGAGGTTCTATGACAACATTTCCGTGATGCATGGGAAATGAGATATAATTTTTTTCCTCTGTGCCATAGTACTGTAAATACTCTGTTAGTACTTCCCGAATTTTTGAGTTTTGAATGGGCTTTTCTAAAAAAGAAAATGGATGTACTGCAAAAGATGCTGCCATTTGCTCTGAATAATTACTAACATATATCAGAGCAACTTTTTTATTTTTTTGTCGAATCAATCTTGCCGTTTCAATCCCATCAATACCTTCCATTTGAATGTCCAAAAATATCATATCGAAATCAGTGCTTTGCGTAAGCAGTTCTTCCCCCTGTGTAAAACAAGAAATCATAATGCTTTTCCCCTTTTCATGAAAAAAGCTTTGAATGATTTTTTTCAACTGAAAAATCTGATCTTTCTCATCATCTACCACCGCGATTCGAATCACGCCATCTACGCTCCCTTCGACACATTCTTCCTCATTTTTATCATACCACAATTTTTTCCAAAAAGCAAGACACCTTTCTGCTTCAAAAACAGAACCGCACACGCTCATACGCAAAAAGAGCCACACCCTTTCGAGTGTGACTCTTTTTCTGATGCCGCCCAGAGCCATCTGAGCATGCAGTTACTTTTTACGCCGCTTTGTCAGGATTGCCAGAAGCAGTGAGAATCCGCAGGCTGCGATCAAAATGGTGATGTGCAGTGTGGTATCTCCGGTTTTCGGCGTTCCCGAAATGTTTTGCTGCCGCGGAAGCGGTATCCGCTTTGTTCCAGAGGTCTGTGCAGAAACATCTGCCGCCGTTGTCGTCGTCTGCGTGTGATGACCTGCCGCATGCTCTCTGTTTGCAGCTGTTGTGGTAGTCGTGACAGTGTCCCCGCTCACGTGATTTTTCCGCAATGTGGTCTGTCGAATGCTGGTGGAAGCACCCGATGTTTCGCAAGTGCTGTTCACCGTTGTTTCAGTAACTGTGGTAGTTTGTGTCGTGGTATGCGTGCTGTGGTGTGTGGTCTGTGTTCCAGTCGATGCACTGCTGTCTGTCGTTCCCGTGCTGGTGGTTCCAGTCGTGGAAACTGTCGCAGAAGTGGTGCGGCTGGTCGGTGCTACAGACGTGGTATTCGTCTGAGATACCGTAGTTTGTTTCGGCGTTGTCTGGGTAGTAGTTTGACTGGTGGTATGTGTCGTAGTTGTCACGCTGGTCGGACCTGCACTGGAGAGTGTCACCGTTGCTGTAGTCTGCTGTGTTGTCGAAGATGTCGTGCGGTGTATTGCAGAAGTAGTGACTGACGTGCTGCCAGTAGTCGTTACAGTAGCTGTCGTGTGGGTCGTTCCCGTGGTTCGGGAAGTCGTCACAGATGTTCTCTGAGTGATACTGGTTGTGCCGGCAGTCGTTCTGTGACTGGTGGTATGTGTCGTGTGCGTGGTTGTTTTTGCAATCGTATGTGTTGCCGGTGATGCGGTGACTTTCGCTGTTGTTGTGTGTGATGTGCTGTGGGTAGTCTGTTTCGAGGTTGTAACGCTGCTGGTGGTTTGTTTCATAGCTGTAGTATGCGTACGTGTGGTTGCAGTAGTATGAGACGACTGCGTTTTCGCTGTAGTCCGTGTTGTTGTGATGCTGGTTTTTGTAGTGCTTGCTGTAGTCCGTGCTGTTGTGGTACTGGTTTTTGTAGTGCTTGCTGTAGTCCGTGTTGTTGTGGTGCTGGTTTTCGTAGTGCTTGCCGTAGTCCGTGTTGTTGCTGTACTGGATTCTGTAGTGCTTGCTGTAGTTTGTGTTGTTGCCGTACTGGTTTCCGTGGTACTGCTTTCCATAGAGGTAGTTCCCGCAGATGCCGAAGTACTGGTCTGTGTCGTCGATTCCGTAGAAACTGCGGTTTCGGTTGTTGTCGTAACAAGATCTGTAGCCGTTGTTGTTTCCGTAGATTCTTCCGGATCACGATTCAGAAAGACATTCAGAAAAGCCATATCCTCGCCCTTGGCGATGTTGAATCCTTCCAGACAAGTTCCGGACGTGACGCCCTTTTCTTCCGGGATTCCCAGAATCATACAGCCGTCCAACGTGCGTTCCTCTGCACGAATCTCCACACTGCCCGACGATATGTCAGCATATTCTTCCGCATTGTATCCTGCCGGAATCGAATCGATCCACAAGCGGTATCCTGCCAGATATGTGACACCGTCCACCGTCACAGACAGCGGCAAGTCGTCGAAACGATATTGTCCGTCTGCATTGGTATAGGCAACTTGTTTTGCTTCAGGCAGCAGTTCCCACTTTCCGTTGCGGCGATAATACTGCCGGAGTATGATCTTCACATTGGCGATACCGGATTCGCCGTCGCTGATCTGATGATCTCGGTCTGCATCGTCCCAGACAATACCGGAGATCGATACATGAGAATCCTTCTGCACAATGCCGCCGTCATATCCGGTGACATCTGCCGCCTTTACAATGTCATAGTCCACGCCGCGAACCTGACAGCAATACGGTGTATTTCCGCTGAATGCCTTCGCCAGGATCAGGAATGTATCCGGCTCCTGCAGATCCAGTGTGCCGGCGATCAGATCGCTGTCCTTGTCGCTGTCAGCAGCCGCATGATATTTCGTTGCAGCATATCCTTCCGGCATCTCACAAAGCTGCATCTGATACCCCACTAAATATCTCTGACCGTCCTTTTCTATGTAGGTCGGCAGGTTGTCAAAGCGGTAGTGTCCGCCAGATGCGGTTGCCGTTGGTGTGCCGGTTGCCACAGGTGTTGCTGTCGCCACCGGTGTACCTGTTGCAACAGGTGTTGCCGTTGCGACTGGTGTGCCAGTTGCCACCAGCACAAAGCTGTCGTCCAGTTTCCAAGTGGTATCGCGGATGTCGTAATAGCTCCGTGTCAGCTTGACCGTTGCGGTTGCAACGCCCACTTCGTTTTCGTCCTGTATGCCGTTGTAGTTCTCGTCATTCCAGATGTAGCTTTCAATGGACGCGGTTTCGATTGCAGTCAAGCCGCCGTCATAATCCGTGTTGTCCTTTGCCCTGACAATGTCATAGGCATTGTCCCCCACGTTCCTGTCGTAGAAGTCGTTGCCGCTGGACGCTTCTGCCAGTATAATCACTTCGTCTGCATCTTCATACAGATGTAACGTATCCGCAAACAGATCGCTGTCCTTGGCTGTATCCTCTCCGATTCGGCACTTGGTCGCTGCGTAGCCCTTCGGCATCTCGCAAAGCTGTAACTGATAACCGGCAAGATAACGCTCGCCGTTCCGTTCCACAAATGTAGGCAGGTTGTCAAACCGATAATAGCCGCCAGATGCGGAGGCTGTCGGTGTGCCGGTTGCCACAGGCGTTGCCGTCGCTACCGGTGTTCCTGTTGCAACAGGCGTTCCCGTTGCTACCGGTGTGCTTGTCGCTACCGGTGCACCCTCCGCAACCAATGCAAAGCTGTCGTCCTGCTTCCACGTCTTATCAGAATCATCATAATATTTCCGTGTCAGCTTGACCGTTGCGGTTGCAACGCCCACTTCGTTTTCGTCCTGTATGCCGTTGTAATTCTCGTCATTCCAGATGTAGCTTTCAATGGACGCAGTTTCGATTGCAGTCAAGCCGCCGTCATAGTCCGTGTTGTCCTTTGCCTTGACAATGTCATAGGCATTGTCCCCCACGTTCCTGTCGTAGAAACCGTTGCCGCTGGACGCTTCTGCCAGTATGATCACTTCGTCTGCATCTTCATACAGATGTAACGTATCTGCAAACAGATCGCTGTCCTTGGCTGTATCTTCTCCGATTCGGCACTTGGTCGCTGCGTAGCCCTTCGGCATCTCGCAAAGCTGTAACTGATAACCGGCAAGATAACGCTCGCCGTTCCGTTCCACAAATGTAGGCAGGTTGTCAAACCGATAATAGCCGCCAGATGCGGAGGCTGTCGGTGTGCCGGTTGCCACAGGTGTTGCTGTTGCCACAGGTGTTGCTGTCGCTACCGGTGTACCTGTTGCCACAGGCGTTCCCGTTGCTACCGGTGTGCTTGTCGCTACCGGTGCACCCTCTGCAACCAATGCAAAGCTGTCGTCCTGCTTCCACGTCTTATCAGAATCATCATAATATTTCCGTGTCAGCTTGACCGTTGCGGTTGCAACGCCCACTTCGTTTTCGTCCTGTATGCCGTTGTAATTCTCGTCATTCCAGATGTAGCTTTCAATGGACGCAGTTTCGATTGCAGTCAAGCCGCCGTTGTGCGGTGCGACAGATTTCGCCAGATTTGCCGGTGCATATGTGGTACCTGCAATGGTAATGGTATGCTCCCGATCTGCATCAGTTGCCTTCGCCGCCAAAATGATGTGCGACTCGTCCTTTGCCAGCAGACTGCCGTCACGGGGATTCAGGAAGCTGTTTTCCAGAGCCTGCTCCGATTCCGCATACTGCTTGGTCACCGCATAGGTATCCGGCACAGTTGCCAGATCCAGCCGGATCTGATAGCCATAGATGCGGTTCTTGTTGCCAGAAGTGCTGTCATCTGACAGGTCTGCCGGCACGTGAACGTCCAGATCCGTAAACTGATACTCGCCGTGATCCACAATTTCAGAAACCTCACCAAATGCAGTATCCGGTATCCAGTTTCCGTTTTCATAGATCTCACGGGTCAGTATCACGCGAACCGAAGTTGCCAACGGCACTTCGTTGGAATTATACAAACCGTCATAGTTCGCATCGTTCCAAATGGTACCGCGAATCACGCCCTTGTCCTGCTGCTTGAGTCCGGCATCATAATGTCCGGTATTCTTGCCGCATGCAAGGTCTACGGCGTACATGGTACCATTGCTGTCCGGAACTTCCCGTACAGAAGCACCATTCTGGTTTCCGTTGGCATCGTCATACGCATTTGCCGCCGGAACAATGTATTCGTTTGCACTCGTCAGATATGTGCTGTCCAGTCTGAGGTCGCTGTCCTTGGTGCGGTCAGTTCCCACACGATACTGTGTCGCCAGATAATTGCCGCGGAGATTTTCCAGACAGAGCTGATAGCCTGCGGCAAAATCCATATTGTTGATTCTCACCCAGGTGGGCAGATTCGCCAGTGTGTATTTGCCGTCTGCATCTGTGCTTGTGCTGGCTGTATACGCCGTGTCGTTCGGCTGCCACTGGCTGCCGTCATAATAATACTGTATTGCCTTGACGGTAACATTTGCAATTGCCGCCTTGTCCTCTGCGGTATTCGCCGCATCATCTGCTTCGTCCTGCATGCCGTCATAGTTGTGGTCGATCCAGATCCGTCCGGAGATGTCCCCTACTGCCAACTGTTTAAAGCCGGCATCATAACCGGAAACATCTTCCTTTCGGAGAATATCTCTGCCGTCCACTGCATAATCCGTGCTGTCTGTATCCGCAACTGCACAAACAAAATAGGTGTCTTTCGTCAGATAACGGCTCTCCGCATCCAGATCGCTGTCCCTTGCGGGATCATCGCCCTGCCGGTACCAGGTAATGGTGTAATTGTCCGGCACTTCGCCTGTCATTTTCAGCTGATAATAGCAGAGGTAGGTTTCGCCATTTGCATTACAGAACGTATCCACATTGTCAAACCGGTACTCGCCGTTGGCATCAGAATCCTTCTGGAATATGCCGGTAGGCTGATAGTTGCCGTTGGCATCGCGGTAGTACTGCTCCAACGTAATTTCTACGCCGGAAATGTTTCCTTCGCCGGTATCCTGCAAGCCGTTGTAATTCGCATCGTCCCAGACACGTCCAACGATCTGTGCCTTTTCGACCTGCTTCAAGCCGCCGTTCCAGTCTATCTGGGCTGCGGCATCTGCAATGTCATAGTCACTGCCGTTGTAGTGCTTTCGGTATGTCGAATCGGTTTCTGTCTTTGCCTCAGCAGCCAGAATCAGATACTGATCCGGTGCTGTCAGATAGAGGTTCTCGCTCTGATACGGGTTTTCAAGTCTTTGGAATTTGCTGTCGCTGCCTGCCTTGGTAATGCCGTAGGTGATCTTACCGTCAGCGTCCTTCGGCAGTGCGTCCAGCTTCAGCCGATAGCCAGCCAGATACCGCTCGCCGCCGATCTCCACAAATGTGGGAACATTTTCGAAATGATAGTCCCCGTTGCTGTCGGTGTTTACAGTTGCAGTGTAATTTTGCTGTGCTGTCGGCAGCCATGTGATGCCGTCCCAGTAATACTGCTCCAGCGTCATCGACAAGCCTTCCATGCCAGCTTCTTCCGCCGCCATGCCGCCGTCATAATCGGCATCATTCCAGATTCGTCCGCTGACAGACGTTGTCTGGAACGCCCGAACGCCGCCATGGTACTCGTTCTTGCTGTCACGGCTTTCTGTGATGTCGTAGATCGTATCCGTATTCGGAACTGCACTGTAAGTGCGGTCGTAATACGTGTTGTACTGCGGTGTGTTTCCGGTATGTTCTCCGGTAAACGGCTGTGCCTCTGCTGCAACGATCAGATATTCCTGCTCGCCCATGAGAGTGAGTTCGCCATTCTTCCAGTGCAGCTTGTTGTCGTTGGCAAGTACAGTAACTGCATTGCCGTCCGGCAGTGCATCTAAGTGCAGCTGATACCCAGCCAGATACCGCTTGCCGCCGACTTCCGCATAAGTGGGAATACCTTCAAAATGATACAGACCGTTGCTGTTGGTCACTGCGGTCATAGTCGCCGCAGTCTTTTTCCAGATCGTTCCGTCCAGATAATACTGATACAGTGTCAAATGGAGATCGCCGCAGCCGCTTTCGCTCAAATCCATTGTACCGTCATAATTGAGGTCGTTCCAGATTCGTCCGTCCATTGCCGCAGTCTGTATGGATTTCAGTCCGCCGTTGTATACGCCGTCAGAATCTCTTGCGGTAACAATATCATAATCGACATTGTCGTACTTCCGCACGTAGTATTCGTGGAATCCTGACTCCTTGCTTCCGGGTGCACCGTGAACAGCCTTCTTTGCCAGCAAGATATACTCGTCCGGCTGGTTGAAGTCCACGGTCTGATCTGCATTCGTTTCCTGAGATGCTGTCAGCAGGTCACTGTTGATGCAGCTTCCTGTGGGATCCAGCACCTGATACTTTGTCACAGCATAACCGTCCGGCACCGCGTTCAGCCGCAGGCGATAGCCTGCCAGATACATCTTTCCGTCAACCGTCACAAAGGTCGGCTGCTTGGAGAACTGATATACTCCTGTGTTTGCCGCAGTCTTTGCGGAGAGTGTCTGATGCAGCTTCCAGCTTCCGGCATCGTCCAGATAATACTGATCCAGATAGACCGTCTGCTGTGTCGCCATTGCCGTTTCACCGGTTTCCTGCAAGCCGCTGTAATTCTTGTCGAACCAAACCACGCCCTGAATCTTTCCGGTTTCGAACGCTTTCAGACCGCCGTTATAAATGTCAGTCACGTCTGCATTCAATATGGAATCGTATTCCTTGTTTGTGACAGCATCAGTCAGATTATAGGGAGCGTTACCTTGTGCCGGCTGTGCTGTCAGGAAGTAATCTCCATTGTCCGGTGCAGTCAGATAATTCGTTTCTGCGATCCAGTCGCTGTCTGTTTTCGTGTCATCTGTTGCCTGACGATACCGTGTCACCGCATATCCCGCCGGCACAGCCGCACGAATGCGGTAATATGCCAGCTGATCTGTGCCGTCAACCACAAAGTGGGTCGGCACCTTGGCAAACTGATATACGCCTTTGGCATCAGTTTTCACAGTCATGTCATTGTTCATGTGAACAAACTGCTTTACGGCAGCATCATAGCGATACTGTTCCAGAGTGACAGAAACGCCGCTCTTGCCCTTTTCACCGCTGTTCAAAATGCCGTTGTAATCCGTATCTTCCCAGATCCTGCCCGTTACTGCCGCAATGTTGCGTTTTTTCAGACCGGCATTCAGATTTTCATAATCTCTTGCTGTTACCAGATCATAGTACTTCTGCTGTGCAGTATTCGGCGTGTCAATATTTTTGATGTTCGTGCCGCAGACATATGCCCAGTTGTAATCCGTATACGGTTCTGCATCGTTGGACTGTGTGCCTGCCTTTGCCTCCCGTGCCGGAATCAGCATTTCGTGATTGCCTTGCAGCACAGTAACCGGCAGGTCACCTGTCCGCTGGCTGTCCTCGACACCATCGGCATCGGTCACATACAGTTTGCTGTAAACCTTTGACGGATCTGCATCATTCCAGTACTTCGTTGCCGCATAATCTTTCGGCATTGTTTTCAGAACAACCTGATAGCCTGCCAGATACCTTACGCCGTTCTTTTCCACATAGGTGGGAAGATTGCTGAACGTGTAGGTTCCGTCTGTTTTGGTTTCGTGTGTCTGGAATACTGCATTTTCCGGCACCCATTTGTCGCCGCGATAGAAATACTGCTGCAAGTTTACAACTGCCGGATTTTTGCTGTTATGATATGCTGCTTCGCCGTCGTCCTGAATACCATTATAGTTGGTATCCTCCCAGACCACGCCGCTGACAGAGGCGGTTTCAAATGCTTTCAGACCGCCGTCATAGCCGTCATAATCCTTTGCCTTGATGTAATCGTAGGCGTAATCATGATTTCCGTCGTGCACTGCCGCATCATCATAGAGAATGTACGGTTCAAAATAGGTGTTTCCGTCAATGCCTGCTTCTGTTTCCGGCTGGGACTTCTTTGCAGTGATGAAATAATCACCGTCAGCCGGAGAGGTCAGATAGGACACGATATCATAATCTGTATATCCTGCTCCGTGCTGTCCGTTCTGCGAGATCAGATGGCTGTCCACCACTTGGGTTTCCGCATCGCCGTTCTGCCGATAGCGGGTAACAGCATAGTTTTCCATGCCGCTGGGCAATGGCAGCAGCTTCAGACGATAATGTGCCAGCACCTTTTTCCCATTGATTTCCGCATATGTGGAAACACCGGAGAATGTGTACTTGCCGTCTTCATCAGTTTTCACAGTACGGTTTCCGCTTGTTACCGGAACATATTTGCCGTTTTGCAGCACATACTGTTCCAGCTGAACAGTCGCTCCGGCAATTCCCTTTTCATAGAATTGAGTCGTGCCGTCCACATCGGTCACGGTATTGCGGATACCGTCATAGTCGAATGCCTCCTGATATTCTCCGGCTGCATTCCTGCCGTTGTCCTCCCACAGATAACCGGTTACTTCAGAAGTCTGAATCTCCGTAAAGCCGCCGCTGTAGTCCAGCAGACGCTGTGCTTCGCCGGTATCATAATGGGTGTTCTTATAGTCGATGACGTTGCTGTTCTGGTTTTTCGTTTCTCCGGCAATGATAATGATGTCGTCTTCTTTATCATAGTTGTGATAGGTTGCTGTAACATTGCCGTCTGCATCATACTCAAACCAGTCATCGCCAATGAGGTAGTACTGCATCTCGCCGGTATACTGCAGATCACTGTTTTCCGCAGAGCGGCTGTTTGGATACTGCTTATACTTGGTGATCGCATACTTCCGGTACAGATCGGCATTCTTATCCGGATCGACGTACAGCCGATAGCCTGCCAGATATCTCTTTCCGTCCTTCTCATAATAGCTGGAAACATTCTGGAATACATATGCGCCGGATTCCGCCGCCTGAATGTCTCGGTCTCCGTTGGTAATGTACTCCCATTTCTTCGTGTTCACATCGTAATAGAATGACCGCAGGGTAACCGTCACATTGCCGATACCCTTTTCATAGGTATCCCGGATGCCGTTGTAGTTGGCGTCATCCCAGATCCACTGTCCGACAAAGCCGCGGGAACCATTCACAAATCCCAGAGAAACACTCTTGTTGATCTGGAATGTCTGTCCGTCGTCTTCATACAGCGGTTTATGATTTTCATCATAAGGAACGCTCGTCAGGAACGGGCTTGTGCGGAAGCTGCCTGCTACCTTCATCAAGTCATTGTCATTATCCTTTTTCAGCGGATCATCATACAGCATAAAGGGTGACGGCTTATAGGGAACACCGGAAGTTCCGTCATACCTTGCCACTGCCACATAGTTCTTGTTCGGATACAGACGGAACTGATAATAGCCTTCATCACTGGTGCGGACGACTGCCGGATTTCCGTCACCGTCTACCGCAATTTCCGATGCGATGTTGCCGTCTGCATCGACTTCGTGCATTTCCACCGTCACATCTTTCAGCTTCTGTTCGGCTTCCTGCATGATGCCGTCGCTTTCGATGGTGCCGTTGTTGTCTGTTTCATCGACCCATGCCCAGCCGCCGTAAGTGTATCCTCTGGAAACACCCAGCATATAGGAAGTCATGGCGGTGTCATATGCCTGATGCTTTGTCAGATCTTCTTCCACCGCATCTACATGAATCGGTGCCGTCTGTACGATCAGCTGTCCGGACGAAGCCTTTGTGTTGGCAATTTCGTTGGCAACTGCCGTTTGGTCATCTTCTGTTCGAATGCCGGTATAGACGACCTTTCCGTCACGGTATACTTTCAGTGCTGTGCCAGTCTGTCCCAGTTCCCGTGTTGTAACCGAGTACTGGTCGTATCCCTGCGGCAGTGTATACCGCAGCCGGTAATCTCCCGGTGTCAGATTCGACAGCATGAAGTAGCCCTGATTTCCGTAATAGTCGCTTTCGGTGGTATAAGTTACCGGTCCGTCAAACGTATACTGATAGGAATTGGTGTTGTTTTCTACAATGGTTTTCGGCTGACCAGTTTCCTCGTCAATGACAACATAACGTGTCTTTTCCGGATTCGGGTTGCTGTCAGGATCCGGATCGGCAATCACTGCCTCACCGTTGACGTTGACAGAATAACCCTTCTTTGTCAGCAGTTCCACCTTTACGCCATTGATACCCGGATCGTCCGGCTTTCCGTCAAAGTCAATATCGGTCGTCCATTTGCCGGTAGGCAGCAGCCGTCCGTTGGCAGACATCTCATATTCTGCTTCGTTACACTGAGCGTCATAGTTGAGGTCGCTCCAGACATAGCTGCCGATATAGCCCTTTCCGCTGGGTGCAGAAATATAGGCACCGGCCTGTGTGTTTTCAAAGACCTGATAGTTCTTGCCGATCGCACTTGCAGAATCATAGCCGGAAGCAAAGGTGTTCCATTGTGTCACGCCCTCTACCTGCTTGCGAATACTCTCCGCAGATGCTGCACTTTCATTCTCGTCCTCAGTTGTAGGTGTACCAACATACTTCGGCAGATTCAGCGGTGCATGCATCTCATAGTAGAGTTCCATACGGTTCTTTTTGTCCAGTCTGGTGTCGGCATTATTCATCTGTGCCCAGATCGCACGGATCCCCCGTACCAGCCGATCGTATTCGGCATCAGAGATCCTGCCGGCTTCGTGATCGCCGATCAGTTCAGACAGCTTGACAAAATACGAATTCTTTCCGTTTACATCTTGATACAGATTCCGGTAGAAATTGTTTTTCTCGGTATCCATCAGATCATCTGCCGGCTTCGGGAGGATGCTGACATCCTGCAGCACATAGCTGCCGTTCTTCTTGATGATCGGTCCGACCCAGACGGTGTACATAGACGGATCCAGATTTACTGTACCGCTGGTGGATACCTGCTTCAGCCGCACGGAATCCGGAATCAGATAACCGTTCCACTTCGATTTTCGGGGTACGTTTGAATCAGTTGCCTTGGTGTCCTCTGCATAGGGCAGCACATCATAAAACAGCAGCGTCTTATACTCGGTATCCGAATCTGAACTGTTCTGCATGGAAATGGAGTAAGAGTAATTGCCGCCCTCCTGTACCCGAACCGGAATTGCCGCCTTTACGGAATCCAGATCGGAAGTGGCTGTTTTCATTTGTGTGACATTATCGATCGAAAGCAGGGTGATTGCCTGTGATGTGATCGTCAGTGTCATATCGCCGCTGCTTTTGTTGTCGTTGACATCATGGCTGTCTACTTCATAGGCAACGATCTTGACTTTTCCCTGCTTGTCCGGAATATACGGCCGGAAAGAACCGTTTTTAAAACCATATGCCTTTGCCTGCATCAGTTCCGCAGAAACGATGTTACTGTTGCTGATGTCCAGCGGCACCATGAGTTCTACCACAATACGCTGTCCCGGCTCCAGAGTTCCGGAGAACTTGAAGTTGACGATCTTCCGGTTCAGTACATTGGTGGAGATCGGTTTTGTCACAAAGTAGGGGTTAGGGTTCTTCTGCGTGTCCATAGCGACTTCGGTGTTTGTCACGTCTGCATACGGGAGTTTTTCCACGTCTACGGCTGCCAGTGAAACATCACCGTTCTCTTTCAGGGAAACAAATTCACCCTTTTCGTTTTCAATATGCCATGTCCACTGCGGTATCACATCGTCCAGATTCTTCGCAGGCGTTACCACTTGATTGTCGCTGTTCTTTTCCGCAGTGCTGGTGTAGTGATCGCCGACGAAATAGCCGTCAATGCTGCCGTTGGAGTCGTCCTGATACTGCACATACTGGAATGCGTCCGCAGAGAGCGATTCCAGATACGGCAGTGCCAGAGAAACCGTAGGATCAGACAGCTTGTCTGCCTCTGCATTTTTCCGGTTATACGTACTTGTGTTCAGCAGCTCCTGACTAAGATTCTTATAAGTCACTGTATATTTCAGCATCTTGCCGGTGCCGCTGGAAATACCGCTGGTATTGGAATCCCATTTGTATTCCTTGTTTGCAGCACCGCTGAAATACTTGGCATCAATATCGATACCCAGCCACGGCAGCTGCGGATCCAGATAGAAGCCCACTCTGGACTCATCACCGGAAACCGCATACTTGAAGTCATCGCTACGCAGGATCACGCTGGCGAAATGGTTGTTGTGTACAGAATTGGAGATAGACGGGTCATTCGGTGCAGTGGTAAATGCCACGTGGGGGCTGTTTTCCTTGATGCTTTCGCTCAGGGGTTCCAGACCATAGTGATACTTGTCCACATCGTTGCGGTCCTGTCTGCCCTCTGTGGTGTCGTCTGCATCTGCATTCACATACAATCCCTTCGGCACCGGAAAATATCGGGGTGCCTCTGCGTTGGTCAGCCGGACCTGAGTTCCGGAAATCGTTTCCGTAAAGCCCTCTGTCCGAATCACCCAACGCACCTGACGAATCGATTTGTGCAAATTGATGCTGTCGTTTGTGATCTGCTGCTTCAGCGTTTCGTTGGTGCTGTCAAAGCGCAGGTTGCCGGCTTCCAGTGAAATCGTCTGGTTTGCGTCCAGTGCATAGCCCTGTTCTTCGCCGATGCGTACCCACCAGCTGGTTCCCTTGCTGCTGTTGGCATAGGCATTTGAATAAATGCCGTCGTCCTGCTTCGTTTCCGGTGCAAGGAATGCTTCTTCATTGGCAGGGTTCGTGCTGATCAGCACATACGGATACACTTTCAGGTGCTTTTCCAGAATGTCATGAACCAGCTGCTGGTCTGCGGCATACTCGGTTTCCAGTGCATCTGCTGACGGAATCGCCCAGTTACCGGTAGAAATTTCCGTTACATTCGGATAAACCAGCTCTGAAACATGAGGCAGCACGCCCGGTTTGTTGACCGGTGCCACCTTCGTGGTACCACGCAGCGTTGCGTAGTTTGCCAGATTGTAGTTGACCACGAATTCGTTTACCGATGCGGTATCGTTAGACACCTGATCGACATAGCTGACAGTTTTATAAATCTGCTTAATATGCGGGTCTTCCGCAATGACAATGGAGGAGTTCGGGTCGTTGACACGCACACGCTCATAGTTCAGATCTGCACGCACCGTGGTTTTCGGTGCAGTAACAGCAACTTTTGCAGAAGAAGCGGTCAGATAGATCTCACCCGGCACAACGCCGTCAAAGGGTTCGATCTCCGGAATGGCATCGTTCTTTGGACGGTTGGTATCCTTCACCCGCACCGCATTTTGCAGCTGCATGCCCTCCATAGTCTGTCCGGTGAAGTTGAAATCATAGGTATCATATACAATGTCACTTGCCGGCACTTCCTGCCGCTGTTTCTTTTCATAGACGATATTGCCGTAGTCGTTGTAGACATAGCCGTTCTTGTCCTGCTTCGGCATCAGGCAGCCGCCGCGGGTGTAGTACTTGCCGTCTGCATCACGTTCTGCAAACAGACCGTCCTTTGTAATGGCGAACTTGCCGTCTGTCTGTTCGAACGTTGCATAGACCTTGGCATAATAATCCTCCCAGCTGCTGTCCGTATCCGCCGGCAGTTCCAGATTGTCGATGCGTGTCTTGATCTTAAAGTTCAGCGTGCCATTGAAATAGCCCGCCGGATGACAGCCTGCCACATAGGTGTTGTCATTTGTGCAGTCGAAGCCGTCATCTTTCGGCGTGGTGATCTCGAATACCAGCGTTTCACCGCCACGCTTTGTGGCAGAATCTGCCCGTGTCAGTCCGTCCGCCGGATTTTCTGCCGGTGCAACTGCTCCGGCAAAGTACCGCTGTGTCAGCTCAATGCCCCAGCCGGCAGCCTTTGCCTCTGCCATGGTAAATGTCTGCTTTTTCCCCGACTTATCGGTGTATTCCAGATAGTAGTCGTCCAGCAGATCGTCCTCGTCCCAGTACCGTACATTTTCCGGCAGCTGGAATGTGACAACCATTTTGGCGTGGAAGATGCTTCCGCGATAACGATAGTCTGCCTCCGACTGGCTGGAAACCTTGGCACTGTACCAGAGAATATCACTGTAGTCAAAGTTTTCCCCGTTGTTCTGATACTTCTGACGGGTTTTCACTTCGTCCAGATCTTCCTTGTTTCCGGCAAAGCCCTTTTCGCCTTCTTCGGTCTTTTCAGCAGCTACCATGTTCTCCGCCTTTAAAGACGGAGTCTGCGTGCGGATCTTCAGCGTATTCACAACGCCGGAATCCTGCATCACATTGGCAGAAGTAATATCCTGGAAAAGCATATCACTGCTGTTGTCACGCAGTGTCACATCGCGGTTCAGTGCGGAACGAATTTCCTCCGACAGCGGCTTGTTCTTTCGGTACTCGTCCATTTCCATGGGATCGCTCTCGGCGTACCGGCTCATGCTGCCCAGCATATAGGTACCGGTTTCGTACTTATGGGTCAGCAGAACGTAAGGATCCGGATTGGTGGTCGAAAGTCCGTCATTGTCTGTATCCGGACGCATTGGCAGCGTATCCTGAGAGGAATCATAGTACACTCTCTCGCTGTAGTATTGCATCAGTACTTCCGTATCGGTTGCTGCAACTGCGTCCTTTCGCTTGTCTGCACTCCGGTAATCATACGTATCATAAGCGTTTACAGCTGCTCTCAGATTTACCGGCGAGCATACCTTGTATGGATTTCCGGAAATGTCGTTGTCCGTGATAAACTGGTACGCATTCACTCTGCTGGAAACATAGGAATAGTTGTTCAGGTAATTTTCCAGCAGGTCTTCGTCTTCCACACCGTTGATCACATCGTCCGGCTCTGCATAAGTAAAGGTCTTGATGCAGAAATTGTACAGACTGCCATTCCGAATCGCAGCGTCCTTTTCCCGCTTTTCTGCCAGTTCCGCTGCGGTCATTGCCTTTTCGGTATCGTTTTCCTCCTTGGCAAAGATCTGCACCACATAACGCTGTGTGGAATCGTCATAGTAGACTTCGGTATCATAGAGTGCCTTCTGATCTGCCAGATTTTTAATGGCATCTTTGTCGTACAGTTCCCAGTTCAGAGGCTTGTCATTCTTGGTGTTGTCCGTGGTATAACGGGAGCCGTCTGCCGCAACCGGAACAATGCCATAGGGCAGAATATTCGTGATGACCGGCAGAGAAAGCGAACCCTTTTGCCCGCCGTCTGTGCCGTAGCTGTGCAGCGTCTTTTCATGGTTATAGCCGCGTATGCCGACACTGCCGCTGTAGCCGTACTGGTCCCAGTAATAATTGTTCTCCACATGAACATTGATCCAGTTGACTTCACCCTGTGTTTCGGTGTAGTACTGCTCTACGTTTTTGCCGTACATCTCGGTTTCATTGCTGCCGACAGTTTCGCTGATGGTTGTCCAGCTGCGTACCAGAGGTTTCCGCAGCACGGCTCTGGTGCCGGTTTCCGCGTAGAACATGGTCTTGCCGCTGCTGTAACGGTCGATGCTGTCATTGCTGGTAAAGCGATAGCCGCTGCCATCTGCTACGACTTCCTTGTTCTGGATATTGTAGCCGTTGACAGAGGGCATATTCGGAGAAGATGCCAGGTATTTCAGACTTCCAAGCTGCCCGTCACCGGTATAGCCGTACCAATACAGCGGGCTCCAGAGGTAGTCCATGCCGTACAGCTGGTTGTGCTTTGTCAGCACCTTGGTGGAACCGTCCCAGTGGTCGATGTCATAGATCTGGTAATACAGGTGATTCTGGCTGCCCTCTGCCACATACGGCTGTGTGAGCACACGGTCGTACCATGTGCCGCTTGCCGTATTGGTGTATACTCTCGCCGGAAGTGTCACCCGTGTGATATACCCGAAATCACTGCCTCTGCCATACCACTTTTTCAGCGGCTGTTTTACGGTGATCTTTACCACATACGGTGTATACTGTTCCGCAGTGTAATAACCATCCGCTTTGTCAGTGATCGCTGTATTCTGTGCCGCGTCCCGCATTGCCTTCGGGGCAAGATACTGCGGATTTTTGTCTCCCGGTTTCTGAATGATTTCTGCGGTGACATTTGCAGCATCGATCTGAGCGAATGTATTTGCCTTCGTGTCGCCGGTGTTGGCATAAGCCAGTATCTGAGAAACGTCCAGACTGCCGTCCGCGTTCATCACCGGCTTCATGCCATAGGCATAGGTATACAAGAATGTCACACCGTCCAGATCCCAGTCACCGTAGTTATACGCCTGAAGCTGTACCTTGACATCTTCATCATATTCCAGTGCAGCTGCACCAGACCGGTCTGTTACTGTGTGTACACTATTATGATAGGTGTCTAATCCATCCCAGTCCGAATATGTTCCAAAATACGGGGAATTCGGATCGCAAAGCACATTTTCCGTGTGGTCGCCGTTCGTCTTTTCATATTGGATATTGCTGGTTACAAATTCCGAACTGGTGGCAAGCCATGCCTTTTGCAGGTGGAGACGGGTTTCGCTCCACACAACAGGTGTATCCTTTGCCGAATCCAGATTTGCCCAGTCTGCATGATTCTTGTTCCGCTTGCCCATTGCCAGCTGGAACCAATCTCGGTTTGCACCGCCTGCCATGTACTTCACGGTCTGGGGCAGCTGCTGGAGCTGGTCAGCCATTTCAATCGTGGAATTGGCAGTATATTTCACCGTCTGCATATTCTTTGCAGTCTGTGAATCCTCGTCCAACAGCGTGTTGTTCTGTCCGCTGATGCTGCCGCTTGTGGTGGAAGAACCCGGAATGTGGGTAATGGTCTGATCCAAAAATTCCCACATATCCACCTGTGTATTCTTATCCGCACTGAAGCCAATATCGTGCATCAGATAGTCCATATCCATCTGGATACTGCTGTTCTGCACCTGCTTGAAATTACTCCAGACGTTTCCGGTATCAGAGAATCCGCCGGTCAGCATCGGATAAAGATTGCCGTTCGTAGAGGAACTATAATAATTATGATAAATACTGTTCTGATAATACTCACCAATGCGGGGGAAATATGCTGGGTGCAGTCCGTCACCGCCTGCAACAGATGCGGTGGTATCGTCTGCATAGGTGGATGCAGTGTACACCATAGGCAGGTCTTCTTCCCGAATGGTCGCCGAGTAGCAGAACTCGATCTGTTCTCCCGGCTGCAAAACGAAGTCCGCATCGGGAGCATCTTTGTAACGCAGCCGCAGTTCGTATACTGTAAAGGAAATCTGATATGTGGAGTTTTCGTTCGGTTTCAAATCTGCAAATGCCTTTTGTGTTGCATTTTCAGAATTGAACCCGTCTGTATAGGTCATCTTTCCGCCGTAGTCATACCCATTTACACTTTCAGTCTTGTCTGCCAGATACAGTGCAATGTTGCTTAAATCCTTTTCACTGCCGTCTGCATTCAGAAGACGCAGGTGGAAATTGGGTATGCTGTCGCCGACCCCGTACGAATCGTACAAAGTCTTGGTAAAATATTCCGGTACCTTATCATAGATCACCGGATTGATGAGCCTGCCCTCCTCGCCTGCCTGTTTTCCGCTGCTCAGTGCGGCCAGGTTGTTTTTCAGTGTTACCTTCTGCCAAACAGTATCGCCCGGACGATAGCTTGTTTTCTGTGCTTTCTTTTCCTCATACACTGCCGCAGCATCGCTCTCGGAAGAAAATGTCTGGGTGTGGAACGATGCAATGGGGTTTTCCCGATAAACCTTAGGATTCAGGACTTTGGTGTCTGTCAGGTATGCCGTGTGCTCTGTCGGTGTTTTGGCAGATGCCACACTGCTGCCGCTTTCAGTCACCGTCACTGCATTTTCGTTTTCACTGTGAATGTGCTCATAGGTATTGGTGGCTGTGAAATACTGGGTATAGGTATCTGCTTTCACGCCTGTGCCGTCTGTGACATCCTGGTATCTGCCGACACCGGTCAGCGTTACATTTTGGAGTGCCACCTTCGTTTTTGAGGTACTGCTGTATGCAGTCGTGGTGTCAAATCCCTTGAGATCATAATAAATCCAGCGAACACCCACTACATTCGGCAGATCTGCATTTGTCATTTTTTCTTCTGCCGCCTGATCTTCGGTACGGGATGGGTCATATGCATAGGATTTCCAGGTCACCTTTACGCCGTTTTCGTCCGTCTTGAATGCAATGTTTTCGTCTTCTGCAAACCGCGGATCTGTACTCGGCTCTGCAACGGCATAGAGCACTTCCACTCTGCCGAACTTGTCTGCTTCCTCCGGAACTGTGTAGGGCTCCGTCAGTTCAAAGCCGCGGTAGAACATATCGCCGCTGTCCTTGGAACGCTTTTCCAGGAAAGAAACGTCTACCGTGTAGGTATCGCAATGGTGTCCGGTTTCATTGTACAGGTCGCTGACTGTCAGCACGGCACCCTTTCCGTCGTAATTCTGCTTGATGTCGTTTACCTGATAGGAAAGCGTTACCGGTGCAGCAGACTGATAGGTCAGTTCGTTCTGCACGCGTGCATAATACTGTGTCTGCTTGTCTGCATCAGCCTCGGTATACCGGTAGTAATAAGACACGCCTGCACGGTCGGTCGTTGTCTTGTTCCAGTAGTATCTTCTGTCTGCATTCGGCCGATGTGTTGAACTGTTGGTGTTATAGATCGCATACTGCGGATAGCCGTGCTTGGGGGCGGCATGAATTTTGAGATCCGGTGTGCCGACAGTGACAGCATCATAGCTGCCGTCGTTTTCCGTCAGCTGTGTGGTCACACGCAGGTAAACCGTTTCACCCGGCTTGATCTGGTCATCGGATTTTGCACCCTTGCCCAGTTCTGCCACCAGCCGCCGGTATGCAGTTTCTGCCGGCTCTGCTTCTGCTGCTGCAAGCAGGGCATACTTAACACCCTGTGCCGCTTCGATCGTCGTGCCGCCGTCTGACAGAGCAGCGTGAATATCCGCAGCCGGAATATTCTCCGCGGCATCTTCCGTTGTCAGCACTTTTCCGTCTGCATCTACAACGTCCCAGCGAACGATTCGCTGTCCCTTTGGAACAGAGAAGTCCACTGTGGTATGTTCCAGCGGAATCAGTGCATCGTCCGGCGTGTTCACCCGAATGGTATACTCTACATAATCATACGGCATCAGGTGCAGATAGTCCACCTCATCGATGTTTCCGGTCTTGGAATCCTGATCGTACATCTTTGTGCGGGTGACTTCTGCGTTCAGCATACCCGTCAGATTCTTGACTGTATAGTCTGCCTCTTTCTTGCTGCCCTTTGCAGAACCGTCCGTATTCTTATAAATATAGGTATTGGCATTGGGGTCAATGGAGGTAAAGACTGCCGAAAGCTGGTTGGTGGTTATCTGCTCCGGATAGCTGTTGGGATCCTTTCCAAAGGTCGGCGTGGAATTGGCGTTCCACTCGTCACCGGTGAAATCGTTTGGTGTCCGGTCGACATAAACGCCGTCATACAGGAATGCACTGGTGTTCTTGGTATGATCCGCCGACAGGTATTCCCCGTCACACAGCACAGTGCTGCTGTCATTTCGGTCTGCCTTTTTCGCCTTGAAGTCCAGCTGGAAGCTGTTGACATATGCTTTGACATAGGTTTTCTGATTAGTCGTATTGGTATAGGTTCCGAGAACGCCGGAATCTGCCTGATACAGCTGCCGCAGAATCTGTTCCACATCAACGGTATAGACTTTCTCGCCCTGTACGGTTTCCGTTGTGCTGACATGCACCACATAGATGCCGTCTGCCATGCCGTCTACGCCGGAGCCTTTTACCACATTCACCGGAACGTTCGTGCTGCCCACTTGGAGTGTCAGATTTGCCACGCCGAACCAGTTGTCGTCCAAAAGGAATTTCGGCAGGTAGATATGCTCCAGCCGGTAGCGGCTGTCCATGGTGTTGGTGGTAGCCGCACTGTCAATACGTGCAGCCGCCTCCTGCCCAGTCGCATTCTGCTTGTCCTGATTGAACAGCTTCACGCGGAACAAGCCGCGGTTCGGTGTGTTGTTATCGCTCTGGCTGTAATCATAGTACAGCTTTTCCGATACGCTGCCATTCTCCGTTTGCAGCTGATACCCTGCCCGAAAATCGATCAGGTAGCCCATGATTATCGCATTGTCCGACTGCTTGTAGATTTCCTTGTCCGGTTCATAATCTGTGGAAACACTGGTTTGAGCAGTGTTCTTTCCGTACATGTCATCGTCTGTCTTGTTGATCGCATACGGCTTGCCCTGCACCAGAATATCCCATGTATTGGTATCGTGATAATCTGCCTTTTCCTTGTCGGTCAGTTCCGCAGAATAATCCCCTGTACCCGGAATATCATACATGGTCATGCTGTAGTCTGTCACAAAAGTATCTTCGCCCAGAACCACAACATATTTTCCGCCGTCCTTTTTTACGGCATAGGTCGGTTCGATCTGCGGCTGGTTTGCTCCGGTGTCCGCATCGTCTGCGTTTCCCTCGGTGCTGCCGCCTGCATTGTCCCCGTTATCTGTGTTGTCCTGCTGTTTCGGTGTGTACTCGAAATAAATGTTCCAGTCATCGGTTTCGCCGTACATCTCTTTCAGTTCAGACACCGGAACGGAAATGGTTTTTGCCGTTCCGACAACCTCATTCTTTGTATTCTTCGCATTCAGGGTAAAGATGATGTTGTCATCATCCTGGAAATACTGATAGATTTCCTTCTTGATCTGAAGTCCGGTAGTCAGAAAGCCCTTGTATTCATAGTCATCATCAGGGCGAATCTGCGGCAGGCTGTCAGACAGCACAACCTTATCCGTGAAGGAAAGCTTATTCACCCAGTCGTACTGATCGGTACGGAAGTACGGGTTGTTCATTGCCCAATGGTAAACATTGTTATTCGGTGCATCGCGACCCACACCGCCCCAAGTCGTGTTGACGTGAGATGTAGGAATGGTGCTTTCTTTGGTGTTGCCCTTCCGATAAAAACGGATCGCGAAACTGTTGTCCTTTCCGAATTCTGCATTGCGGTTTTCCGCTGTAGCGGGGGTTTCGCCGACACCCTTTTGCACATTGTCCTCATCGTTGACGATATGCACACGTGTGCTGGACTGCAAATGCTTTGCAGTATAGTCGAATATCTCATAGGTCCAATAGTGTCCACAACGATAATAATCATAGTGACTGGTCCAGGCATAATACTGATCTGTGAAAGACCATTCCGACTTTTCCTTTTTTGCACCGGAATCTGTACGCACCATACTTCTGCCGTCAGTGGTGTTGCCCACGGTCACATCTGCGTGTGCTGTGGCAATCGCCTCGTCCATGCGGTAGAAACGTCCGGTAACTTCAAACATTCCCTGTGTGGAGGAATTCGTCTGGTCATACCATGTGCCGTAGTCCGGCGACTTTGCCGTTTTGCCGTCATTGTTGACAGTCTGATACCGGTTGATGTCAATGGTCACAACGACCTGTGTCACCGGATTTTCCGGCTTCTTTCCGTTATAGCTCTCCGGCTTCTTATAATAGTTGGCATCGTCCGCGGAGAACATGTCCGCATCGCTGCCCAGCAGATTCAGCCGTGCAAAGCTTCCGTCTGCATTGCTCTCGTTGGCTTCATAGAGAATTTCCTGTCCGGAACAGGTACGCTTGGTGCCGTCTGCATAGATCGCTGTAACCGACTGAACATAGTCCTTGGCACGAGGATCAATTTTCAGATAGTACGCATCGAATGTGTTCGACGGCAGGTCTAATGTAATATCCACAGTTGCCGCCGTATTCAAAGATGCATTGCGCACATAGTCATACGACTGGTGTTCCTGTCCGGCAAGGGTCGGCTTTGCCTTGGGCAGATTGTTCCCTGTGTTCAGATACTGGCGGAAGTCCACAGCGAAAGAACCGATGGATTTATAGCCGATCTCCAACTCGGAGTTATCCGCACTATCTCCCCACTTCTCTTTTTCAGAGAACAGATAACCGTCTGCGCCGTGTATATGCTTATCGCTTCTCCAGGAGCAAGTCGTCATATTTTCTGTGGGCTGGGCATACTTCTTTCGCAAATGTTCCACGGCACTGGCTGCTGCGGTGTACTTCTTATCTCCGGCACTGGCATCTTTATAGAATGCCATAACAGTGGTGTCGAAATACATCTTGGAAACATAGATCGCCGTGGTGTCTTTCTTCGTTACAATATACTTGTCCTTATCGTATGCTTCTGTGATGTAGCCCTTGGATTCCCGAAAGCCGTCCAGATAGTTGTGTGTTTCCACTTCCAGCGTGTCCGTCTTTCCGAACAGAGAATCGTCATAGCCGTCAAATTCAATATACCGCTTTTCCGATGCGGATTTGTCCACCAGCTTTACCAGTCTGCCGTTCAGTTCCACCTGTGTCAGGTTCTCGATGCCGAACGCTGGGAACAGCCGCGTGTCTGTATCTCTGGTAAATGTCAGTGCACCGTCTGTATATGTATAAATGGTATCCGGTGCATCTTCCGTATAAAAACCGGTAACCTTTCCGGCTTCGTCTGTTTTCGGCAGCAGGGTTACGGTTTTCTCCTGATCGTCCGCATCTTTACCAGTCAGAATGATATTGTCAAATTTGCCGAACTGATCGATCAGATCCTGATAAATTCGCAGTTCCGTAGTATGGAAACCAGTTCGTGCTTCTCCCTGCTTTTCATAGGGAACCTTGGCAATGATCTGGGTATCGTCCAGCACCGAGATGGTTTCATTGGCAAATTCCGCACGCAGCAGAAAGTCACGGTCGTACGGCACGCCGAAAATGGTTTCATTTCCGTCCGTGTTGCCCGATGCCGCACGTGTGGATTCTTTCTGATCGTTATAGTAAATATGGGTGTTGACGCTGAGCCCCGGGCGGTCTACATGGAATGCCACAGATGCGGATTTTGCCTGATTTTGCATCAGTTCATGCTGCGGTGTCACCGTCATTTTTGCAGTCAGATCGTCAAACCAGTCACTTGTGCCGTAGATACGCAGTTCCGGTGCATTGCCCTGCTCCGCAGAAAGGTCGCGTTCCAAATCATTATAAGTGATCTCAATATTAGAAAGGTACAAGCCCCGTTCCTTCCAGTCAGACAGATCTACTTCCAGTTCACCTGCGGAATTTTTGCTCTTTTCCAGTTCTTCCAGGGAAACAATTTTCACCTGTGCCGGGCCGGAAACACCCTCCGGCAGGAATGCTGTCAGCTTAATGCTTTCGATTTTGCCGCTCTTGGCATAGTTGGAGGAAATCGTCACCTTGTCCGACAGATAGCCCTTTACGATTTTCGCATTGTCCTTTTCCGTTTTCACGCCTACGCTCTGAAGATCAACAGAAATCAGCGACTTCCCCGCCTTGGAATAGCAGTCAGAAGTTTCTTTGTTCTCCAGCAGGAAACCGTAGTACAGATCATTTGCCTTATTCGGCACCGTCAGGCTCTTGTTGCTGGTCTGGTTCGTTTCCGGACGATTGGCAGAGGGCGTAATGACAAGGTTGGTCTTTGCCACCTGCATAGTCGCCTTCGAAGACGTCTTAGATGCCTCGTTGATGCTGCCAATTACCTCGAATCTCGCCGATGCTTTCAGATCACCGACCCAATCTGTCGAGCCGTACAGCTTCAGATTCATCTCCTTGAGATTGTCCAGATCTGTATTTCCGTAGATGCGTGAGAAAATGATCCGCACGCTCCGCAGACGCTGAATGGTATCCGGAACGGTATACGTAACATTGCCGTCTGCATCTGCGGTCAGGGCATCAGAACCGACCGTCAGACTGGGCACAATATTTGCCTCGGTGTCTGCGGTATAAGTTGTATTATCATAGTCGAAAAGTTCAATTTTTTCGATGGCAGCCGCCCGTCCATCGCCGATGCCGTTCAGGACGATTTTTCGGGTGTCAAAGCCCTCTATGTCTTTCAGACAGTCTGTCGGTTCATTGCCGACACTGTCCATATTAACTTGCAGCAGTGCATGAGAACTGGTAGAACGGGAATTGTTGGTCAGCAGGAACTGATACCACGTCTGTTCCGTTTTGCTGCGGTTCGGCACAGCCAGTGTCGGATAAACGGGATATGCTATTCCGTTTTTATCATACTGGACAGACTGCACCGCAGAGGCTTCTGTGCCGTCCTTGCGAATCGCATGTACGCTCGCTTTCAGCTCCGGCAGCACCTTGGACACGTTCAGTGTGACGGTATCCTCCTCCGTCTGATCCAACGCGGTCTGGTCATGTTCGCCGAAGCTGTATGCCGTTTTCAGCACGCCATGCGGAGTGATGTCCCTTTCTGTGGTAGGCGTTCCGTGAATCTGCACATAGCAGTTCCCGTCATCTGCTGCATCGGCAAGCGGAATGCTGTCGCTGATACGCTGAAAATACACGGTCATGCCAGTGAGATAGGTCAGTGTGTTCCACGCAGACTTTGCAATTACCACATTGCCGTTTGCATCAGTACCGTAATGATCGTCCAGCGTAATATCCGAATCGACCAGTGTTTCTCTGTTTACCACCTTGCCGTGCAGTACGATCTTCTCGATCTTTGCCTTCTTCAGCAGGTTCTCACTGAGCAGGATTTTCGAGGCGACCAGTCCGCCGGCAGTGTAATCCTCATCGGGATACAGACCGGTAATGTCCAGTGTTGCCGGACTGATCTCGGAAATGCTGTCGTTGGAAATCACAAAACGAGCCGCCGCGGTATCGTCATTCAGGGAAACCGTCTGCGGATTGTTTTTCTGCACCAGATCACCGATCACATCTTCATAAACGCCTACGCCGGTCAGTGCCGGTTTCGCCGGTTCTGTGCGGATAACAGCATTTGCCTGTGTGACTTCTTTCGGCTCCGAAACCCACTTGCCCTCGCCGTCCTCCGATGCCGTCGGCGGCTGGTAATAGTGCACTTCGTAAGAGGTGTCGATCTTGTTGTCATATGTCCACAGGTGCGGAAATGCACCACGCATGGTAATCAAACCGTTGAACTCGGTATAGCGTGGGATCTCCTCCCGAAATACAAATTCTACCTCGTTACAGAATGTCAGACCAGTCTGGTCGGTCAGCACGTCGCCAATTTCCAGTGTCCAGTTCTTTTCTTCTGTCACGCCGGCATCGGTATCCTGTTCCAGATGCAGCCCCAGTTCGCCGGCAGTCTTATAGACCACATTGCCGTTTGCATCAGTAAAGCCAAACCGGATAAACTGGTTGATGTCTGTTCCGTCTACCTTGAACCAGTCTTTCAGCTGAATATCCGGATAATGCACCGTGTCATCTTTCAGGCAGATCTGAATTTCCCGTAAGTCGAAATCCTCCGGCACGTGGTCTGTCGAGATCGCGTTGAATACCGGAACGTTACCGATGCTGTGGAATCCGTCCAGATAGTATTCATCTACTGCACCGATACCCACTGTCTTGTCTGTCACTTCGTTGCCGTCTGCGTCCTTGACATACTTGTGGTGAGTAAAATTCTCCCATGTGTGCGGAGTGAAATTAGTAGAATCTGAATACTGTTTCGACCAGTGAATGTTGCTGCCGCCGCCGAATGAAATTGTTGTGGTCAGTCCGGAAGTGTTTTCAAATCCGGTACTACTGTTAAAGTTATTCGGATATGGGATCGCAACCATGTATTTTCTGGCAAAATAATGCTTTTCATTAGGATCACTCTGGTTCAGTTCTTCTGCTTTCTCCTCAGAATACAGGGTATGGGACTTGTCCGATACTTCCTTTTGCAGAATAATCGTACCTGTACCGGAATAGCCATATGGGATAGTTTCCGCAGGGATATTCGAAAAATGTTCCAGATCCCACTGGGTTTTCCAGTCCGGTGTATCGGTGACATCATAGACCAGAACGCCGCCTTTATTCGGCTTACCAATAAATTCATGATGCTGGTAAAAATCAGCCGAAAAATTTTTGTTCTGCGTGTTCGGATCTTCCTTTTCCCAGCAGAGAAGATCTTCGTCCAGAACGCTCCGCATCTTGTCCGCATTGTACTGCGCCTGCAATGTAATCAGGTAGTTGTCAATGGTGCTGTCCAGTTCCTTAGAATCATTCTGCACTGTGACCTCATACACCATGTAGTTATACTTTTGCCACATGACAGCCTGACTTTTGTCAGTGCTGGCATTATTCAGCTGCACAGTAGGAACGCTTTCAATTTTCGTGCTCCACTCCAAGTTGGAGTTGACAAATGTAACCGTACGCTGGATTTTGGTGCTGGTGTCCAGTTCATCGGTTGACCACCCGTTGCCGATCTGCGTATTGCCGGAATCATACAGCCCGTCATAGGAAAATTTCATTTCCAGTGTTGCCGCAGCATTTTCCGGAATGCTTACCGCATTGCTCGCCGTGTAAAACTGCATGTCAAACTTCGGCGTACAGTTTCCGCTAAGGGAATCATAGTCATTTTTCAGAGTGATTTTTCCGCGGACATACCTGTTGTTTTCCACTATCGCTCCGCTTGCATCATAGACTGTTGTCGCATTGCCGAAAGTGCTCCTGTCGTTCAGCTTTGCTTCCATGCCGATATACTCCCCTGCCTGCTGTTTGGCAAAAGGAATTTCCTCCAAGCTGTTCACCTGTACCAAAACGCCGCTGTCGTCCCAATACAAATACGGCAGCGTCAGTTCCAGATTCTGCCCGCAAACATAGCCTGTGGAAAAATTTGGGACAATATTCACAGTCAGCAGTGTTTGCTGCTGCTTCTGGATCATGTAGAAGCTGCCGACACCGTCATTGGTTTCCGGCGTCAGCGTTGCACCGTTTGAGGTAACGGCTCCGAAACCAACCTGAAATGTGCCGGAATTTCCCAACGCTGCTGCCGCCGCAAAAATCGTTCCCCAATTGCACGAAGTCAGCACCATTACGGCTGCCAGCATGCCATAAATGACACGCTTCCATATACTGATTTGTCGATACATTTCAATTCCTCCTGTCACGTGACACCATTATTTTTGTGTCAGTCATCTTCATAAGCCATATTCCTTAGATTTCAGCAATTTAGTTGAATAAAATGACTAATTTTCTGCTTTGATTTTTATTTTGAATTGTGCTTTTTGCACATTTTTCTGTGGTTTTACGTTTACTTTAAGTATAACACTTTTATGTGAAATTGTCAATGTCTATTGAAGAAAACCGCATTATACCAAACCGGCAGCTGTGCTTTGTGCAACATTCCCTTAAATCTCCTGTGGTAGTTGTTTCAATTTGTTTTTTCTCCCTTTGGATTCTGTTTTGAGAAGCCGCTTTTTTTCCCTCCTGATATTACTAAGACAATGGAGCATGGCAAAATGGGAAGGTTGCAGATGTAAACTTTATATGAATTTTTAAAAAGAAAAACGGCATGCAAAACCGGTTATTTCACCGGATTGTATGCTGCTTAGGGAAAATGATTTTAAGGCAATACCGCACAAAGATTGTGCGACAGATGCGTCGTCAAATTTTTC
>OFMB01000286.1_pt1 | contig 35924 bp, 42 predicted proteins | sample 1541111 | NCBI WGS metagenome assembly OFMB01 (sample SAMN04209241, study PRJEB22552) | human gut metagenome | biome: gut; material: feces | host: Homo sapiens | place: USA: Oklahoma
TGACTCTGTCAGTTCTACTGACTCTGTCAGTTCTACTGACTCTGTCAGTTCTACTGACTCTGTCAGTTCTACTCGCCTAAGACTTCTTTTTGAACTTTTGGATCCGTCTCTCCGTTCTCTCCATCTGCTTGATGGATCGGCTCAATATCCGTTTGGGACTATTCCACCATTGGCGGATCCCGCCGAAAATCGCGAACAGGCCGATGATGGCCAACAGGTAAATTGCAATCATTTTCTACGCCTCCTTTCTAATTTGTTTTGTAGTTTGCGGACCTCAACCCAGTCCTCGTGCCGCATCCATTCCGGACGGGATAACAGAGTCAGCTGACCCCGTGCTATTTGCATGGTTGTCTTTTTCAATTTGCGGGCGTAGTCCAGGACCTCCCGCTCCTCTTTTGAATAGATCCCCAGCCATCGCCGGAACACTCCAAGTTTCCCAGTTGGGGGTAGCCCCAATTTCTCAGTTTTTTCCATAATAAACAATATTTGACCAGTAGTAAACAATAAAATTTCTTATTGTTTCTCACCTAAGTGATTGATATTCAATTGATTAGGTCCCCAATTCTCCTCTCGAGAAACAATGTAAACAATGTTTCTATGCACTCTATTTTGTGATTTTTCATTTCCTAAATTGGTCATAATCTCCTCTCATATTTCCTATTCAGGTTTTCCTCCTAAATTATTGTTTACATTGTTTACAAGGGCCTAAATCATTGATATTCAATCGATTATCGAGAAACAATAATTGTTTATTATTGTTTATTATTGTTTACTGCTGTTTTAATTTAAGTGATTGATTATCAATGATTTGGGATTTTTTCCACTGGAACAATAAACAATAAACAATAGGGGTCCCCCGGATTTTAGGGGGGGGACTGTCGAGATTTTTGCCAATAAACAATGGAACAATGGTTTTATCAACTTTTGGGGCCGGGGGTCCCCCGGATTTGTAAACAATGAAACAATGGTTTGACCAACTTTTGGGGCCGGGGCCATGGGAAAATTGTAAACAAAGAAACAATGGTTTGACCAACTTTTTGGGCCGGGGGTCCTATTCACCCGTGGATCCGGAGCCCCCCTGTCCTCTTTCAGTCGATTGCGGGAAAAGTTCGTCCTCCGACTCGAGAACTTCCACCCCGGTATAGAAGACAGGCATCACCAAACCCTGAACCAGCTTCATCCCCGGCTTGAGGATGACGACCTCCTTGCCGACATTCATGACGTGCAGATGGATTTCTCCTTGATAGTCTTCGTCGACCACGCAAGCTCCGACCTGGAGCTGGTGCTTGGTGGCAATACCGCTCTTGTTGAACATGATGAGGACACACCTCCAGGGTATTCGAGCTTTGATCCCGGACGGAATGTTGATGCTTTCGCCCGGCCAGATCTGTTTGGCTTCGAAGTCTTCCGGGATGTAGAAGTCCAGCCCGGCGGACAGACCCGTTCCTCTGGTCGGGGTCTTGACATTTCTTACTTTTACGATTTTCATTTTTTAAAATATTTTTCGAGACGAGCTCGGTGTGTTGTGCCTGATGAGAGTGATGCTCCTTCTATGAAATTATACCGAGTGTGAAGAGGCAGCTCCTGGAATGCCTTCTTGAACGGTTGACCATCCGATTCAAATATCTTGCCTGCGGGATTTCCGGGGGTGACGTCTTTCATTTTTCGGGACTTGATCCACCACAGAGCCTCTTCCCGATTTATAGAACGGATGGAAGGTCTAACAGATCCCTTCCGGAGCGTCATTTTGAACCACTGAGCCTCCGTGTTGGAGTCATCTTCTTTAATCCATACCCGGTAATATCCGATAGCTATTGCCATAAGTTGTAGAATATTTCGTGACACTTCTTGCGGTACGCCATCGGATCCTGTCGGATGCTCCGACACTTGAGAGGCTCTTTGGGTCGGTCGAGAATCTCCTGAGGCAGTACGTCGCTGAAAGCATCTTTGAGAATGCGCTTGTGAGTTCTGTCCTCCCGGGGCAAACGGAGAGCGAACCTGACAACGTCATGTCCCAGGAATGGTGACCGGAGTTCAACTGTGCTCCTCATGGAAGCCCGGTCAAGCCGAGGCATGTGGTAGAACGGAAGCTCTTGGAACACGTCTGAGAGCTGGGAGTCATAATCATCAACTCGGCGATAGCCTCCGAAGAGTTCGTCAGCTCCATCCCCGGTCAGGATGACCTTCTCCTTGACCTTCTCCATGAGTCGGAACTGGGGGATCATGGAGCCCAAGTCGATGGGGGTTTCGTTGTAGCGGAGACACCTCTCCAGGCAATCATCATCGGGGATAGGGCCAAGAGAGGTGATAGAAACCCCTAAGAATTCGGACAATAGCATGCCAAATTTCGATTCATTATTTTCCACCATATAAAGATTAACCCCCAGGCCCATTCGATGAAGAATAGAGGCAACTATGGATGAATCCAGTCCTCCAGAAACCAAAGCTCCGACCGGGACTTTAGAGTACATTGCCCGGCGTTTTACGGACTTCTCGACCAAGCCCCGGAGGACTTCGGCGAACTTGGATTTTGCGAAATGACTCCGTTCCCCTATCCCCCATCTGTAGTAGTCCCCCCGGATAATGGTGGGCTTCACCTTCATGTCATCGAAGGAACAGACAGTATTTGGCATAATACGCTTGACGTTGTTCCATGGAGTTCTGTCATCCCAGTTGTACCCCCATTTGAACACTTCCGACTGATAGTACCGGTCGAAGTCTCGGAAGTCCGACACCAACGGGGTTATCTCCGAGCAGATTTCCCCGAATTGGTTGTAGTAGAGTTGCTTCTTTCCGAGAGGGTCGGTGAAAGCAATAATTTGACCCTTCCTGTACCAGCATATTGCCCACATGCCATCCCAGTTGTTGGCTTCATAGATGATGTCTTCGAGACACGAGGATCCGAACAAGTCGCGAAGATACTCGACGTCGCTGGAATACCTCGTAGGATAGTTGTAGATTTCCCCGACATAAAGGAGCCACCCGTTGTTTCCGGCTAGCTCTATGGGCTGAGCCAGGCCATCGCCTGGTTCAGTCTGAATGGGCAAACGAACATGACCGAGGAACCATCCTCCTTCGGCAATCTGGACGGACTCGATGCCCCTATGCTGTATCTTGTCAATGGCGTTAATCCTTCTTGTTATACTTATTCCGCACATATCACTTGAGTTTGTTTTTGAGAGCGTCCATGAGACAAACGATCCCTATTCCGATTATTACTGCTATTGCCAGCCCGATGATGATGATAGGCTCATCACTTCCTCCTGTCATGACTTTTCTTCGAATTTTCGAGGATCTGTTGTGCCTTTCTTTCGATCCAGTTGGTGTAGCACCGACTCCCCATGTGGAGCCCAGTCAGGAGCTTCGAGCATCCCGGACAGAACATGCAATCGTCATATTGCTGATGAGCTTTAGCTCTTGCTTCGTCGATAGTCATAATTTAGTAGATTACCCATTTGGAAAGATCTTCGTTGTATGCATGGAGGGACCCAGCGAAGTAATGCAGAGATCCCTTCTTGAGAGAGGGATAGGTGGCTGCGAGGATGTTGAACACGTAGTCCATCATGGCCTCCGTCAACCAGATGTCAATTGCGAAGTGCTTGAAGAAGTCATTGCTCCGGATATAATATATCACGTGGAGTCGATTGTTCCGGATGAGGAACTGGTAGCTGACGGAGCAAGGTACTCGGGTAAGAGCCCCGGCTGTTGCCCGGGTGTCCTCCGGCTCGAAGATCATGACCATTGCTCGTCTGGAGTGCGGGTCGTCCCGGAGAGTCGTGATGACATTGTCCAACTGGTGTATTTCGGGTCCCTTGTGGAAAATGTGCAGACGCTCCGAATAGGTGTAGTCGAAGCGACCCTCCTGCCGAGTCTTGCTCACCAGCTTCTGCCACAAGTCCCGGCGGATTTCCCAGCTCTTACCCGGGTTGACTCCGTTCCGGTCAAGCCGATCGAAGAGCTCTGCTCGGCAGTACTTCTCGATGAGCTCGGCCTCGTCTTTGAACATGAAATCGAGCATCTCACGTTTGCCGAGATACGGCTTCGAGATGACAAAGCTCACTCCGATGAGTTCCTTGGTGAGCCGGTCGTCCCCGCTGAGTTCCTGGTTTTGGTAATGGTTGACCGGGACCGTGATGCCGGAAACCTTGAGCTCCCGATCCATCTCCCGGATCATTTCGAAACAGTCTTTAAATATTCTACCCATATCAGTATTTGGATTTAATGCGAAACAGATTTACTTGATACTTCAACGACCAGAGCTCTTTGACTCGAGTCTCTGAGAGACCCAAATGCTCGAACATTATGACGAAGTAAGTCCATATCCGCTTGAGCCGGCCCTCGAAAATTATCAAGTCAACCATGTACTGAGATTGTCTCCACTCTCTGTTCTTGAGACAGTTTGCTGTCATGCCGATGTTTCCGATTAAGGTAAGCAGATCTCCCGCAAAATCTTCGTCTTCCAGAACCTGTGCCCATTTAGGCAGCGTCCAGACGAAAGTGGGAGTCATGCCATAAAGCTGGTAAAGCTCCAACATGAAGTTGAATGCGTCAATCAGCTCCTCATTAAAGTGCTCGCCATCGAGTTCCCCCTCGATAGCCTCCCTTGCCTCAGCGAGTTCCTCGACAATCTGCCAACAGAGTTTCTTGAATAGTTCTTGATCCTCCAAAGTGTTAATGTCAAAGTTCGCGATGCGCTCCTTGAAGTACGGCCTGTACATGAGCTGGAGCTCCCCCTGGAGGGCATAAATCTCTTCCCAGCTCTTAATGAATGGCTTAAAGTCTTGTGTATTCATGGCTTGATGTTTGAGAATGGATCGTACTGTTCCGGATCTTCTTTGTGGGAGTAATATACAGCTATTCTGCGTCCCTCTTCTGTGAGAACATGTTTGATCTCATGCACCTCGATGGGACTGATCCGGATGAAGTCTACAGCCTCCGAAATGGTTGAGAAGTACGTAGGTACCACCTCTGGAGCTTTTAACGGCTTGGGTTCCTCGAGTTCGTTGTTGATGGCCCCGATTGTGGCTACCATGTCAAGGAGGTTGTCCTCCTTGTGTGCATTGGATTCACGTGCCATTTTCACTGCCACTTGGACCCAAGAAACATCGAGAGCGGTCAGAGGCTTACCGGTAATGACCGAGGCAATCTCTGCGGCCTTCTGGTTGCATTCCATGAACGGCCCGTATTGTCTCTCCTTTTCCTCCGCCCGATCATTGATGATTTGGTCAGCGTGTTTAAGTATGTTACTCATGATTTTTAGTATATAGGTTAGACCCCGGGGAGGGACTCGAACCCTCCTATACCACTCCGGGGTGCCCAACGGAGTGACGGCTCCATTGGGCGAGGAGTTCTGACTTACTCCTCAGCCGGTGCGTTCTCCGGCTCGTTCTGTTCTGCTTCGGGAGCTGCTTCGGGAGCTGCCTTCTTCCGGCCGCGCTTCGGCTTCTCGGTCTCTTCGGGAACCGGTGCCATCTCGCCGAGCTCCAGGTCCTTCGAGTCGATGCCCTTTCCCCAGACGTGACCGTCGTTGGTCTTGATGCGGTACTGGATGAAGTTGTTGCGGGGGTCGAGACGAACTCCGATGATGATGCCGTCGGTCTGCTCCTTGGTCTTCGTGCAGATGAACTTGCAGAAGCGGCCGATGTTGGCTTTGGCCTTCTCGAGATTGGCTTGGGCCTCCTCTGCCGATACCTCCTTTTTCAGCGGGCGGGGTTCCCCTGGCTCCTTCGGAGTCTTTGCCTTGCGAGCCTTCTTCGGCTTCTCCTCGGCGACTTCGTCGTTCTCCTTGATGCCGTTCTCGGCTTTGTACTCTTCGGTCTCAGTGGCGTTGTAGACAGCGCCCTCCTCTGCCGGATGTTCCTGAGATGCTCCTCTCGATGCGAGGATGGATTCGATGGCGTCAAGCTCGTCACCGGTCTTGACCTTGGCCAACTTTTGAAGAACTTTCGAGCTGTAGCTCTTGTACTTTTCGATAAACTTTTCCATAGTGTTTAGTTATTAAGTGTAGTGTAAAAGTAAGAAAAAATGTCCAATTAAAAAAATCTTTCACCAGAAAAATTGAAAATATTTCAATCCAATTCGACTGTGATTATGTCCAATATGTTGGAGGTCCTCATGCTATTGACTACCAGTAGAGCCCTTCGGATCCCCAAGTCCCTCATTGCTCGCTTTGCTTGAGCAATGGCTCTGGCTTTGATTCTTCCGTCGGGGATAGCTGCTTCGTAGCTGTTGTAATCCTCGTCCATTAACTCGTAGTAATATCGTTTCATTGTCCTTTTGTCTGTAATATAAATATACGATAAAACGAGGAAAAGTAGAGGCTAAGCCTCTACTTCTTCACCTTTGTAATTTACGAATTTAGCATCCTGATAGCCGAAGAATCGGAGGGACCCGGGGTCTTTGGTTATCGTGTTCAATATCTGGGCGAGCTCCTGGTCGGAGTAATCTTTGCAGGAGTTGACTGTGTCTACTGCCCAATAGTTCGACTGTCTAACTGAGGTGTAGCCCTTCTTCCCGACAGTTACTATGAAAGCGTTGGGCCGGTCGGATAACTTGTTCTCTTTGCTTCGGAATATGACCGAGACTTTTTTGTTGTTGGGACAAGCGGCTTTTGCCAGACTTTCGATTCGGTGTTTGTTCTCGTAGTTCACAGTGTTATCGTTTTGTTTGTATCACAAATGTAATACTTCTGCTACAAATACTACGATGTTTTGCGATATTTTTTCATATATTTTTCGACCCTCGCTTTTACAGCTTCCATGAGAGCATCCTGTCCCCGGGTCTTCGCTTTCTGGGCTCTTATGACGTCCTGGTCCACTGTCTTCGAGCATACCAGTTTATTGACTATCACGACCTCCTTCTGTCCTTGTCGGTCAAGCCGAGCATTGAATTGTTGCTCCAGCTCGAGAGAATAGGTCTGCCCAAACCAGATGATGCGGTGTCCTCCGGCTTGGAGGTTGAGCCCGTGACCCCCGGAAGCCGGGTGCATCAAAAGAACCTGAATTCTGCCAGCATTCCAGTCAACGATGTCCTTCTCCGTTTTGAGTTCCCGGGGCTTATACTTGGCGAGAGCCTTCATGAGCCGGTCTCTGTCATGCTGGAAGGTCCAACCTATAAGGACTGACTGTCCCCCGGCGTCCTCAATGAGTTCCTTCGTGGCTTCGATCTTCAACGTGTGCACCTCATAGGCCACTCTCTGTTCATCGTACACTGCTCCATTGGCAAACTGGAGGAGCTTCGTGGACAAAGCTGCTGCATTGACAGCTGGTATCTCTATGGCGTCCCCGAGCTGATCAATCATGCTGAGAACTTGTTCCTCCTCGAAGGAGTCATAAGCTTTTTGGATTTCCGGGGGCATCTGGATCTCCACTATGTTGTCGATGCGCTCGGGGAGATCGAGGTAGTCCTTAGCTTTCATGCTCATGCAGATGTCCCCTATCTTTGAGTATATGCGCTCCTGATTCTCTTTGGATATGTCGTACGAATATACAATATGCCCGTTTCTACGTCCTGGCTTAAAGTAGTTGTCACGATAGTGTGATATGTATTTGCCCAAGCGCTCTCCCCGGTCCAGGAGGTACATTTGGGCCCAAAGGTCCATAAGACCGTTGGGTGCCGGGGTACCAGTCAAACCTACTACTCGGGAGAGTGAAGCCTGAACGTGCTTAAGAGCTTTGAATCTGATTGACTTGGGGTTCTTGAAACTGCTGAGCTCGTCGATGACCACCATGTCGAATGGTAAGCAAGATCCCCCGTAGAGCCCGCATAGCCAAGCCACGTTGTCTCTTCCGATGGTGTATACGTCTGCCTTCTTGGCAAGAGCCTCACGACGTTGACGTTCTGTTCCAATGATGCGAGACACTTTAATGTGCTTCAAATGGTCCCATTTCTCGACCTCCTGTGTCCAGACTGATTCGGCTACTCTTTTGGGAGCTATGACTAATACTCGTCGGACCTCGACCTCTTTAAACATGAGCTCGTTGATGGCTGTCAAAGTAGACACTGTTTTACCCAATCCCATGTCCAGGAACAAAGCACAGTGCGTGTGGCTTATTATGTGGTCAACAGCTTGTAGCTGGTATTGATGGAGATCATTTTCGGTCATATTCCAATGCTAACATTTTACAACCCATGGTCGTGTCTATCACCTCGACCCGAAAGCCCATTGCTTTCAGTTTCTGGTGCATTAATGTCTGTATTTTTCTGGGCTTTTTGCCGAATGCTTTCAACTCAACGAAAACGACTTCGCCACCGGGGAACAGACAGAGCCGGTCAGGGAGGCCAGCATTGTGAATTGCGGGGAGTTTCAAACACCAGCCACCACCTCTCTCCACCTCAGTGACGAGTCGTTTCTCAATCGAGTTTTCGCACGTAGTATTTTTGCTTTCCATAAATGGGGAAATTTTTAGTAGACTTGCATGGCTCCCATTCGGGCATACTCTTCAACAAGTCATTGATTTCTCGGGTCTTATACCGGTCCATGTCCTCCCTGTTCCGCCCAAGACATTCGCACCATATTTCAGCAACACATACGTAGTCTCGGGGGGTGGTCCCTTTGGGGTTTAACTCATCGACCAGGAAGTCTCTTCTCTGGTAGAGGTCCATTGAGTCCCAGTTGTCCGGGAGTTGACGTTCCAAGTACGCCTCAATGATGCCTTTCCGTTCATCCGACTCGCTGTGCGAGCTTTGCTCATTTTTGGCTATTTTTTCTGCTTCATGGCTCAAATAGAGTTTTTCCTTGGATTTGTACAGGACAACTGCCTCAGCCCATATCTGGTCTATCTCGTCGTCCAGTTCCATGAATACGTCTTTTTTGGCATTGTTGGGGACCACGTCCACTGGCATGAAGCGTCTGTTGCCAGTGGGATCTCTCAGGAATTCGCTGTCGTTGGTGGTGCCGAAAAAGACGCATTGCCGGGGGTATATCTCAGAAGTTCTGGCATACGCTGGTCGGAATGAGTCTTCTGACTTAGATATGAAATGCTTCACTGACTCAACCTCCGCTTTGCGGAGACCTGAGAGCTCAGCTATTTCAATAAGCCATGCCCCCTGGATCTGCTCGAGAGCCTCCTTTCCTTGGACTGTCAGGAATGTATCGCTAAACCAGGATTTTCCCAATTTTTTGATGAACGTACTTTTGCCGGATCCTTGAGGTCCTACGAGCATAAGCACAAGGTCGAATTTGACCCCAGGATTCATAACTCGGGCAACTGCTCCAACCAGCATCTTGCGGATGGCTTCGCGAGAGTAGATGTTGTCGTCAGTCCCCATGTAGTCAATCAGGAGTTTGTCTACCCGTTGGATCCCGTCCCATTTGAGGTCATTGAGGTAGTCCAGAATCGGGTGGAAGTGGTTGCGTTCAAATTCCAGAGCCATGGCATCGTCGATCTTTAGCGAGGACGTTATGCCATATACGCAACCCAAATAGTTCCTGACCCCGGAATAGTCTACGTTCTTGACAGGCTCCGGCTTAACAACCCGACGCCATGGGAGATTCCCAAAAACGTACCTCTTACCGTCAAAGTCGTTCTGTCTGAACAGTCTTTTGAGTCTGGGGTCGTTTGCAAATATGAGGTTGAGGTTGGCATCCGACGAGAGGTATGCTCCTCGGGGGTCAACCTCCAGCTCCTTCATCCACTCGACGCTCTCAGCCTCCGGGTCAACCTCCTTTTCGACTACTTCTTCCTGAGTCCGATCATGCTCTGGATCGGCAAACTCGTACTTGGCACTGTTGATGTGGTCGTTGGCAATGGTTGTCTTAGTGTCGGGGTCATTGCGTACGAACTCCTCCATTGCTGACACACTTGGCAACTTCGACGAGGGGCCCTTTACCTTGTCGTCAAGGTGGCCGAATTTGTGTATGCGGACCAGGTCAAACGCATTGCAAAGTTTACCCCCACACGGGTCAGTTCCATGATGGGAATAAGCGAACTTGTCCTCATACACGATCAGACCAGCCGAGGCGCTGCCTTTTGTGTAAGTGTATCGGCCTTCCAATGCTGACGGGACATAGGTGTCGGAGAGGAAGGTCTCTATTGCTTCGGGTATGGAGTACGTCCTACAGAACGCTCCTATGAGCCCCCTCTTTATGGTTGGGTCCTCCTGCTTCTTAACGGCTCTGTCGACAGCTTCGAAACGGGACGAAGCTGTGGGCCAAAGTGACGAATCTTTCCAGTCGGCATAGGAGTTGAGGATCTCGTCAGCATCAATCCATGGACCGTCTTGGACCTTAAAATAGTAGTCCATGTCCTTCGGCGTAGAAGGCCAGAACATGAGTCGGTTGGTCTCGAAGGTTGAATTGTCGAAAAGGTCTATCCCGATTATCCCGGCAATTTTTCGGCTTATGGCCACATACTCATCAGCCGTGACCTCTCTGCTCAGTGGCATTATTAGTCGGTATCGAGGAGACGCATCTGAGTGTTTGTGAGTCCCGTGCAGAACAGCTGCATTGTCAAACTGGAGAGTGAAGTCGTCCCAGAGGTCTTTGTGGGCAAAGTCCAAGTCGAGGGTCATCAGTTGTCTGTGGACCACATTGGCCGGACTTCTTTTGCCTCCTCTCAGGTAGCCTCCAACGTATCCACCTACGTCCTTTATTTTGAGCTGGTCCTCCTTGCTTGCAGAAACAAATTCCTTGAATGTTTCAGTGGTCTTATTCTCCTCCCCGAGTCGACTGACCAATTCAGACCATTTCAGTTTCTTGTTGCTCCATACTTTTGATCTTGCACTCAGTCCGATTGCAATGTCAAGTTCCCCATCGTATGTCATTAGTCTTTTTTATAAAATTTAGTAACGTATCCGTCTGCTTTGAGAGGCAATCCCATTGGCAAGCAGTTCAGCCAAGGAAGATCCTCCCCCATAACTCTGCACATAGTCTCCAGACAATCCCCGGCTCGGTCTTCGTCTACCTCTGCAATGGCTTCATCATGGACATGCATTACTATTTCGAAGTCTTTCATAATGCTTAGTCTGTACATTGCTTCGGCGAGAAGATCCCGGGAGATTGCCTGGACTATGTTCTCCACCAGTTTGCCCCCGTAAGTCTCTACCTCAGTCCATCCTACTGACTGGACCATGCCGTCATAGACAATGCCAGTCTGCCCGAACCTGTTGGGTCTCACCCGGGGATTTCTGTAGTATAATTTTCTCCCCGCTGGGAGGGCTATTGTCAGATTGGTTCCGTCATGTTCAAATACGAGGCAACTTACCTTTTTAGTCTTTCTGGTCTGGACGCACTCAATGGCCTTTTCGTTCACCTCAGCCCAAAACTCAACGATTTTAGGATTGGCTCGACGCCAAAGAGCTACGATGGAGTACATTTCCTTTTTGGACAGCTTCTTCTCTTTGTCCATCTTCTCCATTGCGTTGACCGACCCCTCATATCCGAGTGCCAATTCTGCCGTCTTGCCCCGCTGTCTGAGGTCCGATCCTTTCGTAACCTGCTCAATGGGGACCCCGAACATGAGTGATGCTGATGCCTCATAGATCTTGCCATGGGTGTTGAAGACGTCGAGTCGCCATTTCTCCTGGGCTAACCAGGACAGGACCCGGGCCTCAATAGCACTAAAGTCGGCTACTGCAAACATTTTCCCCTCCGGGGCTATGAAGGCTGTTCGGATGAGCTCGGACAAAACATCCGGGATATTGCCGTAACACATTTCGATAAGGCCGTAGTCTCCTTTCTCTACTATGCTTCTGGCGAGGTCCAAGTCCTTCATGTGATTCTGGGGGAGGTTCTGGAGCTGGATCATTCGGCTCGACCAACGTCCTGTTCTGTTGGCTCCGTAAAACTGGAATAGTCCATGGGCTCTCCGGTCTTTGGCAGCGCAGTTGAGCATTGCAATGTACTTCTTAGTTGAGGTCTTGGACAGTGCAAGCCGACCAGCGAGGACCTCCTTGACCAGATCGGGAGCCTCCGGATTGTTTTTCAGATACTCGAGAATTTCGGGCTTTCCCAGTGCAGGGAAGTTGAGCCCGAAATTAGTGCTAAGCCACGTCTTCAACTGGGCCAAGCTGTTCGGGTTATCCAAGCCTGTCAGTTCCTTCATTCGGTCAGTCATCTCCTCCGTGTATACCCCGTCGAAAGAGATGGCGTTCCCGGCCATGTCGAGATCTATCAGGATCCCCCGGTCGTTGATGCTTTGGTCTACGAGGTAGTTCCGGCGTTCGAACTCCGGGAATGGGAATTGGTCCAGCTGTTCCACGATGTCGCGTTCGGCAATCACGTCATATTCGGCATACGTCTTGAACTCGTTCCACTTGCCCGGGTCGTCGTCCGGCATGTTCCGAGTCCTCATCCCGTTGGACTTGGTTGGCTTGCACGGGGAGCAGAAAAACCGGATTAAAGCTTTACCGGTCGACTTCTTCCCGTGCTCCCCGAGGACCAAAGCTTTGGAGAGTTCATCCAAAGCCAAAGGCAGTCCGCAATAGGCCGCTTTGGTCATTGAGCAATACAATTGATCAATCGGGATAGGTAGTCCTATACGCTTAAATACGAGTCTCTCAAATACTGCGTTATGCGCCCATTTCTCGATCCCCGGATCAGTTAAAGCAGAAACGAAGTAATCGGGGAGCTCCTCTCCTTTGGCCAGATCTATCACCTGAACGGGAGAGGTGTCAAAGGCGAAAGACACCATAAGGAGTTGAAAGTCCCCCGATTCTATGTATTTATAGGCGCCCGTGGATTTAATGTCCTCCGGGCTATATGTTTCGGTATCGAAATATAAGCGTCTCGGCATGTTGACTATTGTTAAATTTGTTGCTGGGCGGGGATCCGAACCCCTAATCCCAAGTAAGACCCAGCATACCAACCTACATAAGGTCGTCGTCGTCCCACGGGTTCTGGCCGAAGTCCTCCTCTGCCGAAGATCCCCCGGAGAGACGTTCTCCGTCAGCCAACTTCTGGAGGTTGTTCAACCCGCAAGCAACGCCCTTATTGCCATTCGTGTTGAAGACGTAGAAGTTGATCGACGCCCGGCCATAGCATCCGGAGTAGAAGTCCTCTCTTTCGATGATCGGGTTGAGGTTGATGTCCACGATGCCAGGACGGTTGTCCGAGTTGGCATTGACGAACATGTGCCCAGCATACTCCGGATTGTCCGGTCTTTCGGTGTCCCCATCACGGAGAGGATTCTTCCACGTGGGAGGAATCTTGCCACCCAATTTGGCGATGCCTTCTTTGAGAGCCGTGTCGATGGCCTCCTTGACCCGAGACAGAGTTGCCGAGTCAGTCTTCGGGATGAGGATGGACACCGAGTATTTTGCTCGGTCGGAACCCTCCATTGCCCGGGGTTCCCATACGTTGGCGTAACTGAACCGAACTTTGCCGGTTACTACTTTGGTTGTTGCACTCATAGTTGTGAAGTTTAGTTATTAGAAAAATCGAGTTTTGCTTGTTCTATGCCCATTGCCGGACGTTTGTCAGACTCAGGGACGAGAGTGGGTTTGCCAGGAGCCTTGATGACGAGGTCCCCAACCAGTGAATCGAAGTCCTTTTTGAGGAGCTTCTCGATTGCCGGGATTCCGGCCAGTTTGACAACTTGGAACTGCTCCGGAGTGTAGTCGCATGCGGTAAGAACTTCCTGAACTGCATTCTCGTCAGTCCATTTCCGCATTGACCTTCCTTCTACTACCTTATATCCCGGGACCTTCTCGCCCGAGATGGCTTTGGAGAGCAGGTGCTCAGATACAGCATTTACCCATTCTTGGAGCATGGGGGCTTGCTCGAAAATCTGAGCGAGCTCCTCAGTGGTCAGGAGTTCGGGCTCTTTAAACTCGTGTTTGGCCAAGTCAAGATTGTGGTCTGCCATTTTGCGGCACAAAGCTTTGACTCTGCACCACCTGCACCAGTGCCCGACTTGGAATTCCCCCTCCCCGGAGTAAGCGAGAGCTGCTTTGGGTTTCACTACCTCCTCACCCCATTTGTAGAGGTCTTCGGGGGTAATCTCCCATGACGAGATTCGATCCTGCCGGGGCTGGACGATAGTCAACTTTACCATGTTGATGTCGTAGACCATCTCAAATTTGGACAATGCCCCAAGAGCATACAGCATCAGCTGAGCATTGTTCTCAGCGAAAACCGGCACGCCAGTGCCAAACTTGAGGTCTATGATCTCCATGACCCCGTCAGCGATAATGCAAGCGTCTCCAGTGCCGAATCCTTGTTCGACCCAAGCCGAGAAGTCCAGTCGCTCCTCCAGAAGAACGAGTGCGTCTTTGGTTTTCCGTAGAGCTTCCGTATATTGGTCCGTTACGTACTGGCAATAAGCCATTACGGGCTCATCCATGGCCTCAGTGTAGAGGTCACTCTTCTTCAGCTTCCTGAGTTCAGCAGACGTAACGTCAACAGGCGTTATGCGGAACCTTGCTCGGAGGTAACATTCTGCCATCTCGTGAGCCAGAGTACCCTCTTCGGCATACTTGGAAGGCTTACCGGTTTCCTCAACCTTTTCCTCCAGTCTGGCACTGGGGGTGCAGTTGATCCACCGGTCTGCCTTTGATGCCGAAAGCATGGCGTGCTTACGAGATGAGTGATTCGGGGCTCCCATTACGCAAGGTCTTTGAGGAATTCGTAGAACGAGTCGTAGTTTCGGGCATCCAATCCCGTCACATTCTTCGCTCCCAATTCAGTGAGCTTTGCCCGGATGGTTTCGCGGTTGTTGTCCACCTTACTTGCAAGGAGAGTCCGGATGTCCTGAATGGAGACAGCGGGGTCGGAACCCAAAGAGGAGTTCGCATCCATCGGCATGGGTTCGGGTTCCTCCGTCTTTCTGGGGGCTGGAGCCGGAGCTGGAGCCGGAGCTGGCTTCTTCACGTCCTGTGCAGAAGCTGGTTTCTTGACGTCAGTCGTCTTGACTGTTACAGGATTTGATCCTATGACCTGACAGATTTTGCGGGCCATTTCGAGATCCTGAGGCTCTTCGAGGTTTGCCTCGAACTTAATTTCTACTTTCACTGTCTTGATGATTTTTAATTATGGTGTTCAGAAGTTCAATGTACTTGCTGAGAGGTATAGCTGGGTCATGGAGAACAGTTTCATGAAACAAGGACCCGAGATGGAACACCTTCGTCTCTCCTGTTTTGACTGATAACTCTGCTCTGTAGTTTCCGTTTGTCAGAATACATGTCTCTCCATTAAATTCGGAGCTCCATGCTCCTTTGTAGAGGTTGTCGACTGATATTCCAAGCCAAGCTGCTAACCGAGAGACTTGTTCCGAGTTCAGCAATGTCTTTCCGTTGAGGACCCGGTTGAGAGCTGCTCGGGGAAACCGGTTATCAGGGAACAGAAATTCTGCCACTTCTTGAAGTCTTAGACCCCTCTGTTCGATTAGTTCTCTGAGATTGATAGTCATTGTGTTGTCCATGTTGTTTATCCCAAATATAATCAATTTTTCCCACGTATAAAAACTTTTCAATCTTTTTTGTGAAAATTGTTTACTTAGTGAGGAGGTATATCACTTGAGCAATAAACATACTCCTTCTGCTTGGACTGAGGCGATTGTATGCTTCTCGTATAGGCTCAATGGCTTTCTCGAGCTTGAGGTCTTTTCCTTTCCTCTCCAGTTCCTTGATGGCTCTGTAAACCCTGGTCCTTTCCTGCCACTCCAGAACGTCTCCCTTACCTGGCCACCAACCCGCCAGGGGGACGAATTTGGAGTTGAGCACATAAGCCGATTTGCCGTCCTCCGAAAATGGCTGACGAGTGATAGCTCCCGGAGTACAGTTGGGGTTGATCTTCTTCCCGAACGAGATGGGCTCCATGTATGTAGGTCCCTCTCCTGGAAGCTTGTCAATTTCCATGTAGTGGAATCCGAACTCGTCTTCATATTTGAATACTACGTATTTCTCAATCTTTCCCATAGTTTACTGATTTACTGGCATTACCATTATTTTGCATTTCATTCCAAAGTATTGGAAGTGTTTGCCCATTGCAAAAATGTCTTTGAGCTCCGTTTCCGTGTAGGTCTCATATACCCCTTCTATATTTATGTGGCTTACCCCATTTGACTGTGACAAAGCCCGAAACGAAGTGAATACTCCTTCTACCTGTCCTGCGTTAGTGACGATAATTACTGATTTAATTGTTCTCATAATTTTGTAGGTTTTTAAGAAGCATAACCCGAACTCATCTGCAGAAGGTAGACCAATACCCTGAATAGAATGGGTTGGGTTATGCTTATTATTTACACTACAAATACAATACTTCTGCGGTAAATACTACGATAAAATCAGCATTTTTTTCCGTTTTTAAGAATCCCCATAATGACCATTTTGATTGGGTCGGGTGAAGCTGGTTCTGACTGTCTTTGGTCTCCCGTCAATCTCTCCCACATTAAGCCAGCCTTAAACCCGATGAAAGCCAGGAGTTTCTCCTTTCTCGTGAGGGGCTTGTCGCTTTTAATGCCTAACCTGTCAAGGATGGTCTCAATCCCTTCATTGACAAAATCAGACTGATACTTGACTGACTCTCTGCGGATAACCTCAAAGAGGGTCTCCGCTATATTGCTGGAGTCTTTCAGCTCCTTGGATACGATTCCGTTGTAATAGTTGCCCGATTTGGGGTCCGGGTCTGCCGGGAGGTCCCAGTTGAATTTTTCTTCCATAGTAGTTGGCTTGAATTTATGTTCTACGTGTTCTATTTTTTCAACTCCATTACCTGTTTGAGGGTTAACATTTCTGAAAGTTATTTCTCTGGAGGAAGTCCTGGAGCTCCTCTTGTGTGTAGCAGGTGGAGACGATCCCGTTACTGAAATAGAGTTCGAAAGCACCCGAAGGAAGCTGATTAACCATAAGTCTTAAACCATTGCTGTCGATGTAACTTGTAATTGCCATTGTCTTATCCTTTTGTTTGTATCACAAATATAAGAAAAGTTTTTTGAAGTGAAAAATTTTTTGATTGAAAAATGAGAAAAAAGTTGGGACCCCTATTTTGGGGTCCCGGGAATTAAAACTGTTTGAACCCGTAGTGGTTGAGTTTATGCTCCAGGAGCTGGGGTTTCATGTAGCCCATGTCCAACCCGGTTCCTATCATATTTACGAACGGGATTCGGCTGGTGATGAAGACCTCCATCTCGGATCCCCCGGGGATCCTGTACCTATTAATAAGTACGTGCTCCTCCGTGATTGTTGGTCCTCCCAAAAACCCTCTCCATTTGTGATTTAGGAGGGTGTTTGGGGGAACCTTTCCCCCGTGACCCTTATAGATCTATGTAAATTTGATTGGGTTCCTAAAACACTCCTATTTCTATTCAGTATAAAGGAATCTGACTGTATCGTTCTGAGTGATCTGGTTCTGAGCTTGCCAAGCCTCGTCATATGCCTGTCCGTCGTCTGTAGAGTTTGTCGTATACTCCTGTGGTGCAATCCATTCGAGCATTCTTCGGATCCTTTTGTCTGTACCACAAATACGGGGATTCTGCTGCAAATACTACGATAAAATGCTGGAAAATAGGGCCCCGGAACAATAAAATTTCTTATTGTTTCTCACCTAAGTGATTGATATTCAATTGATTAGGTCCCCAATTCTCCTCTCGAGAAACAATGTAAACAATGTTTCTATGCACTCTATTTTGTGATTTTTCATTTCCTAAATTGGTCATAATCTCCTCTCATATTTCCTATTCAGGTTTTCCTCCTAAATTATTGTTTACATTGTTTACAAGGGCCTAAATCATTGATATTCAATCGATTATCGAGAAACAATAATTGTTTATTATTGTTTATTATTGTTTACTGCTGTTTTAATTTAAGTGATTGATTATCAATGATTTGGGATTTTTTCCACTGGAACAATAAACAATAAACAATAGGGGTCCCCCGGATTTTAGGGGGGGGACTGTCGAGATTTTTGCCAATAAACAATGGAACAATGGTTTTATCAACTTTTTTAGGGGCTCATCCTCTCTGAGAACCCATATTCCCTACCATTGTTTACTGCTGGTCCCTGCCACGGGGGCCAATATCACCGGCTTGTGGACACAAAAAACCCGGACTTCCCTAAGCCCGGGACGGAGTAGTTTCCTAAAATTTCCAGCTAAAGCCGACCTCATACCCCGATCGGGTCAGCTCGAAGTCCCGCATATAGGATATATCTACTCCGAAATTCCTGTAATATATGCCTCCCCCAACCCCAACCTGCCCGAAGGAGTTAGCCGAAGCTCTCAGAAGGGGGGACCATTTCCGGGACCTCGTTTCTTTGATCTGTTCTCGGACGGGGGTATACTTGTACGTAAGATGCTGGAGAGTGTTGTATTGGACTGTAGCCTCCCAGTCAAATTGGCCAATTTTGGGATCTTTGAAGAATGTTCCAGCGTATTTCCTGGTCGTATTCCAGTCCAACATTGTCCTTTTTACGCTCTCCAGAGTATCCACCTCCTTTTTGTCCTCCCCAAAACCCCCTCCATTTGTGATTTCTGGGGGTGTTTGGGGAACCTTTTCCTCCTGGCCCTTATAGATATATATCAATTTGATTGGATTCCTAAAACCCTCCCATTTTGGAACCAAATCCGGGACTTTGACCTCCCCCTGAATTGGGGGTAAATCGACGTACTTTATAACGGTCTTTTCCTCGACTGTTTTACGCCCGATTATAAAGCCTATACCTACAAGAACTATTGTGCAGAGTACTCTCTTTAGTAAGTCCATATCGTGTCCTGCGGGAGGGTTTTAGAAGCATCTACGTGGATAAAATTCCCGTCGATGCCTATCCTCCGGATCCGCAATGCAATGGCTGCCCGGAGGATCTTCATCCGATTGGGGCCCGAGGCACACCGGATGTCCACTGCCAAACCTTCTGTGTGAGCACTGTTGCCGGACCGTCCTTTGGCCTTATCGTGTTCTTTGGAACGATAAGCACAATTGAGGACGAGGGGGATGCCTGCCTTTTCACGGAGGTCATCCAGTAGATCGAGAAAATCCTGGTCCATGTCTTCAATGGAGCAGGACGGGTTGCATCGCTCGAATTCTTCGGGCTTAAAATACTTACTTGTCTTCATGGCATTCAAAGTCTATTTGAGTTTTCTTGCTGACCGATCTCTCCATGTATGACCGGAGAGCCCTGAATATGGGGTGATTCGAAATGATTGCGGAGTTCTCCAGAAAGCTCCAAAACTCAGTCCCGACCACAAAAGCAGCGAAGAAGTTGGCAAGGTTGAGACCCCCCAAGTTCGGGAGGACACACACGTCAAGCATGTAGGCCATGCCAATACCGATAATGCTGAGCCCCAACTTCCAACACGTGTCCCACATTTTCTCGCTTTTGAACACATATTTTTGATGGGCTCGTTTGTGGCGCTTGTAGTCAGCAATATTTCCAGTTATGAAGTCGACGATAACGGCAATACAGACACAGAGGATAAGGATCTGGACCGGAGCTAAAAGCCCCCAAAACCCTACAATGTTCCCGCATATCCATTTTCCCGCTCTCATGACTTCATCCTTCACATCTGTTAAACTTATAATTTATTACGTCCTATAATCATTTTACGAGACGGGGACTCCTTGTATTCAGTACATGGAGTCAGTAACCGCAGAGCTTTAAGGTGATTTATAGCCTTCTCGAGGTAGGCTTCCCCGATGTTCCGTGCTTCGTTCGAGCTACGGACGATTATGTTGTCTTCTACTCGAGTGCTGAATTCGCCATCTTTGTACCTCACACCGAAGGCAGTGGGATTGATTGGATTGTTGACGATGAATCGGGAATACGCAATGTATGCAATGGCGATCTTGAGTCCTTCGCTTCGACCATCCCCGGAACAACCACCATCATAATACCCGCCTTCCATGGCGGCAGTGTACTGATCTTTTGTAATGGTTACGTCCCCGTATTGGAAAGGACCGGGGCCGGAAAAGTCTGTCTCGTCGAGCCATCTGTAGAGGTTGGCTCCTATGGCATCCACCAATCTGAGAGTCTCAGCCTCCCGGATATATGGCTCCAGTCTGGCCGGGTCGTTGATGTTCTCGGCTATCGGCCGAACATTCCGAAGGTCGTTAGAGTTGAGTATCATCGGGCATGAGTTTTATAATCTCCTCGTCATAAAGCCCATAAATGAGCTTGAGCATGTTTCTCTTCTGAACAGTGGAGAGCATCTGGTCCCGGATAATCTCCAGTACCTGAGTCATGTTGTCCTTGCCAATTCTGTCTGCTATAGACTCGCCGGCATTGTAAGTGAGAGACTGAATAACGAAGTCGGGATTTTCCAAAGGAGCCCACCAGTACTCAAAGATCGATACGAAAGTCTCCTCCAGCTGCTGACGCTCCCGGACTGTAACAGAGTTGTAGTACTTGTAGGCATTGGTCATGAGATCAGCCCCAAAGTTAGCCCCCACGTCAACAGCTCGAAGAATGGGAGGCTGCTTGAAGGCTTGACCAATGTTCTCCGGGATGACTCTCTGCGTTACTTCGAATGCTTTGTCATAGTTCTCCCCGGAGAACCTTATGAACTGGGGCACTTCATCTTTTGACTTGCACTGGATGTACCACAATTGTGAAGTGTTCTCATCTCCTTGAAATTTGTTAAGTTCTTCTTGGGTCTCATTCACTTGAGACTCATCTTGAGTCTCGTCCTTGATGTCTACCAATATTCCAGCTGACAAGAAGTTGGAGCATGCGTTTCGGCCGGCTACGTTGGCAAGTGCTTCCTCGGTTCTCATGTCGGTCATCTCAGCGATGAATATGGGGATTGGGTAAGAGGGGCTGCCTTCCGAGTCCCCGGAGAAGTAGAGGATCTGGCCATTGTAGTTGTCCCAGCCGCCAGCCTCTTCCACCTGGTTGAGAATGACCTCCGGATCCGGGTTGAAGAGGTGAAACCACTCAATGTCAGACGGTGACCACCGGGACCTCGTCTTGTCTCGGTGACCCCAATCCGGATGGTATGCCGTCCGGCCAATAAACCCATTGTCATCCGCCTTCTCCAGTCGGAGGGATTCGAATGGGATGTGGTGGATCGAGCTGACTCGGAAATTCATGTTATAGTTAACATGAATTGCAAATCCATGCCACACCGTAAAGTCTTTGCAAACCATGCGGAGGATCTTGTCAAGCTTCTCCCCTTCTTTGTTTACCCGTAATCTGTAAATGCCGGGATCTTTGAATCCGTGACCGTATACGAAGTCATTGTATATGCTCAAGCAGGCATTGCCGGTCTTTGAAGCCTGAACAATCTCGCTGACCGTCTGGGGAAAATCATTGGTATCTCCGTATGTCTGGATGCCATATTGCCTCCAGTCCCGGGATACGAACTGAGGAGCTGATTTGATCTGTGCAACTTTCATACTGGCGTAATTTTAATAGTAGGAGGGACGGGAAGCGACCCCGTCCTATTACCAGTCCTATTTGGACCCTCCTTTTTTGGCTCCCTTCTTGGGAGTTTCCGAAACGGGATTGACTACACGATTGTAAGCCTCTTCGATCTCCCCGGCAGACATTTGCGAGTCTGCATAGGCTTCTTTGATGGCTTCCAGATCCATCCCGGCGTCGATGAACTCCTTCACCTCGGTGTCGATGTCGGCGGGCTTCTCCTCGGTCTTCTCCTCGGTCTTCTCCCCGGGCTTCTCCTCGGGCTTCTCCTCGGTCTTCTCCTCGGTCTTCTCCTCGGTCTTCTCCTCGGTCTTCTCCTCGGCGGATGCCGAGTCGAGAATGGCATGGATTGCCTCCATGGCTTTGGAGTACTCATCGAGCTTGGCGTTCAGCTCGATCTGTTTCTTGTTCAGCTCTTCGAGTTCGGCTTTCACGGACTCGATCTGCTTGCTCAGAACCTGAGCCTGACGCTTCTTGATTTCCATGTCCTTGTCCGGCATCTCCTTGCCGTAACGGACCATGAATTTCTCCAGCCGGTCGTTCAGATCTTCGGGGACCCGGGTGAAGTACGAAAGAGCATCCTTGTTGAATGCGATGTGATACAAGCAAAGATCCTCCGTGATGTTCCTCGGGGTGAGGATCTTGCTGAACTCTTTGTTGATCGGGTCATGGAGTAAAGTGCCTGCTCTGAGTTCGTAATCGGGGTGTGCTACATTTTTCATTTGTTGTTCTGTTATTCGTCTTAATGCTAAGTCGGCTTCGATCAGGCAGAAGCCGCATCGGGAAACTGACTTATTCAAAAAGTATCGAGAAAGTTCATCTACTTCTCGATGGAGAGCGGGATTTTTTTCCAATTCCAATGTATGGCCCCGATAGGCTTCGCCTTTCAGGGACCCATACTTGGATTGGTAAGCTCTCAGTCTTTCGAGCATGTCAGTCATGAGTGCTACGGTTTAGATCCTTTGGTCAGAAGCCCGGCTACCATGAGGTCTGTGGTGGCTTCGTCCGTGTCGAAGAGGCTCATCGGGAGCGAACCTTCCTGAGCGATGGTGCCGTTGGCCAGAGTTACCTGGTATGCGACGCCGTCGGTCATTTCGGTAGTGACAGTGATTTCGGTGAGCTCCAGACCCGAGTCCCAGCCATACACCTCGTACTTGGTGTCCCCTTTGTCTCCGGTGTCGTTGTTCTCGACGATAGCGATGACGCGGGCATTGGTCAGGCCGTTTACGAACTTCTTGGCTGCTTCCGACTTCTTGAAGATTCGGACAACTACGTTGTGCTGGTGAGTCTTGAGGTACGTGCCAGCATTGATGGTGTCCGAGCCTACAGTTGCGTTGGGCAGCGAGTCGACTTCGTAACCAGTGGCACTGGTCTTAAGGATGAGCGAAGAGATAACGTTGTCAGTTACAACAGACTTCGATTTGTCGACGTCCGAGTAGTTGAGGAGAATCACCCTGGCGGTGGTGCCGGCGATTGCCGGCTTACCACACACCTGGTTGATGAATCCTGTTTTGATTTTAGAACAATCAAGTCCTGCCATTTTCTTAGATTTTTAAGGATTAGATACCTACCGAGAACAGATCCGGGTTAGTGAGCTTGGCATCCGCCCGACCCATGAGTTCTACGTAGACTACGCGGTCTTTGTATTCGTACCAGATCCGCATCTTCTCGAAGCTGTCGATTGCATCAACACCTATGCCGAGCACGCTCTTCGAGGTGAAGAGAATTCGATGGGGATTGTTGAGCTTCGTGCCAGTGTCTTCCGACGTAGCGATGATCTTGTCCCAGATGGGCATTGCGATGACAGGGATGCCATTGAAGCTGAGAGCCTCCATGCCATTCAGCAGAGCCAAGCGAGCCGACTCGAGGCAGCAAGCGTCCATAAGAGACTGCTGATAGGCATCGTAGACCGACTGGGTAACGAGGATAAACTTGTCAGACTGCTGACGGAGCAGAAGCGGGGCACTGAACACGACCGACTGAATGTATTCCTTGGCCTTGTCCGGAGTAAGCTTCTGAGCTGCGTAAGATGCCCCGGCATTTTCCGTAATTGTTGCTCCGCGCTGGGACGGATTGTCTGTAACCTGGGTGGTAATCTGTTTCCAGAAACCATCGATGATGGTGAAAAATTTCAGGTCGAGATTATCCGTAATGATACCGCTGTCGGTAACGTTCTTGGCGTCCTTGTCGTTGAACCAGAACAGGCGGTACCAGAAATCCATAATGGAGCGCTCCAGAACCTCAATGACGATGTTCATGTAGTCCGTATCCGTGAAGTCCGGAATGTCGACGCCGGTGCGGAGAGAGTAAATAGTTGCCGACTGTTGGAGGTCAGTGTAACACTGGGACAGAAGGATCTCCCAGACACCGGGCTCCCACTTCAGCTTGCGGGTGTTGATGTTCCACGGCTGAGGAGTCGGGTTACACCCGGTGTTGACCACGCCGACCATGCCGCCCTCGCCGATGTAACCCACCTCGGTGTTAGTGACGATGTCGGGGAAGACTGTGTGAATGGAGTTGATGTCAGGACCCTGAATGGTGTCCTCCATAATCATCTCCGAGATTGCCTGAATGACACGTCCACAAAAAGTGAACTTGTCCATGTCAAGAAATCCGCCATTTTTAGCTGCCATAGTTCTTAAAGTTTTTGAGTTTGACTACTTGAGAATCTTTTTGGCAGCGTTGACCTTCTGGAGCTTTTCGCGAGCTTCGTTCTTGAGGTCAGCTGCCGAGGGTTCGGGCTTCTTGCCTCCGGGCAGAACCGTCTTGCGGTTCTTCGGGCGGTAGTTGCTACCACGGAGGTTGCGGAGTTCGTTCTCCTGCTCCTCGATGAGGTTCGTTGCCTCGTCGAGCATCGCCTCCAGTGCTTCAACGCGGTCCTCGAGAGACTCGGTGTCCTCCATCTCGATGCTGGTGACGATGTTGTCCTCGACAGTAACCACCCGACCGTCTTCCAGAACGACAGTGCCCGACGTCTCGCCGTTGGCGAGAGTTGCCTCTACACCTTCGGCCAGATTGTCCTCTTTACCTACGGTCTGGAGAACGACCTGACCCTCAGCATCCAGATAGTCAAAATTGGCGGGAGCGCCTTTCTTGCCATTCCGGAATGCCTTGACTTTGCTCATGAATTTTTCATAAGCGCTTTTTTCGTTTTTTGCCATAGCATTAAAAATTTGGTTTGTGTTGTATGAATTGATTTTGGAAATGAATCCCAAGTCAAGAAGTGATTTGGCATCATGGATGCGTTCCTCATGCATGACATTGCGGAGCCGTTCCCGGTCCTGACCTGTTCTCTCGACATACACGTCAAGAATAGCCTCCTCCTCCAGAGCAAGCTCTTCGGCAATGCTACGAGCATCGTCGGAAGTGAGCCAATCCCCGACCGGCATGTATACCCGATGGATGAGTGCCCGGCAATTCCTGTTTGCCGACCGGTTCTCTGCCGGAGCTGCCAACAGGATGCACACTGCCATCGAGTGGCATCCCCCGACAATATTTGTGTATATAGTCCTCCCACTCATGCGAAGAAGGTCATAAATCTTGAAGCCCTCCTCAACAGAGCCCCCGTCACAGTCAATGTTGATGCACACCTCCTGTTCATCGGGGTGTTCATCAAGTACCCGGCGGAAGGTCTCCACGGAACAGATCTCTGAGGGCCCTTCCCAAAGCTCCATCATGACCCGATTCTCTTCGGAGTCAATTGCGCCTTTTAAGTTGATGAATATCATGTGCCAAATTATTTCGATACAAATATAGTTATTCCTAATAGATATTGAAATACTATTTGTGCTGGACTATTTAAAAATTAGCCCGGTCTTGAATCTGCATGTAGTTAGCATCTTCCCTCCGAATATCTTCGATTGTAGCAATCACTCTCACCTGGCCAAATGCTTTTTGAATTGCCCTCTCCATGTCAAGCCGATTCATAGGTTCCGACGCCTCAGCGAATGATCGGATAGCATATCCCCCGTCCGATCCAACTTTAGTGAACGGTACTCCGCCACCGAGTTCGTTTATGGCTGACAGAAGAGGCAGGAACATGCGGCTCGACTTCTTGTTAATGATGGTCTCGCCTCCTTCCGCCTCAATGTGCACTCCTCCAGCGGCATGACTGGGTCCATCAATGTATTTACCTCTTGCGGCTTTCGGCAGAGGAGCTGCCCAAAGAGCTGCCATCTGAACTGCTCCCAAAGCCGCAGCTGCTGCAATGAACGGGATAGCCAAAGGGAATCCCATTTTAGCCGATGCCATGATGGAGATGGCAGTATTGATGCCAATCTCGAAGGATCCCATTGCCCTCTCCCGGATAGCTTGTTCCCGTTCGATTTTGGCCAACTCCTTCTCCTTCTGTTTCTCCATCTTGACTTTCTTCTCGTTGTACTGGGCCTCCGTGATTTGGCCATTAGCGTACATGTTTGCCAATGCCTGCTCCTCCCGGCTGTATTGTTCTTCTACCTCCTGAGCCCGGCGCTCCCCGAGAGCACTGGCCAAATCGTTGAAAGCAGTGGCGAAGCTAGATGCTATTCCGGCATACTCCTGGAGCTTCTCGATTCGCTCCTCCCATAAAGACTCCTCGTTCTCAGCCATCTCAAGTTGGATCTGAGCAATGGCGTCCTCGTTTCCTTGAGCTGCTGCCAACTCGGCCTCCAGATACCTTTTCCTGATCTCATACTTGGACTTGTGATTTAACTCGGCTTGAGCGAGCTCCTTGTCGAGGTCCATTTGCTGGAGACGAAGATTGTTGGCTCGGAGCTGGGCCTCCTGCTCATAGGTTTTCTCCCCGGCAGCTTTCCTGGCTTCGATTTGCTTCTGGAGCATCTCATTCTCGAGCTCCAGCTTCTTCCTTTCGTTGTCCGCTGCCTTCGAGAGGTCCTCGGCATACTGTTCGTTTAGAGTTTGGTTGAACCGGTCAAGTTGCTGTTTGGTAGCGTCCTCGCGGATCTTTTTAATTTCATCCTGGAGGTTTTGTTGGATCTGTTTCTCGAGTTCGGCTCTGTTGACCAGGAACTGCTCATAAGCGGCATACTCTTTCTGGTATTCCTCCTCGCTCATACCTCTCACGAACTGGGGAGACTGAATGTTGGCCAGCTCCTTCATGGCGTCCTGGTACTTCTGAGTAACCTGAGCAATCTGCATATCGACTGTGCCTCCGGAAGCTACAGCCAATATGTTTGCTCTCACCCCCGCAAGGTAGTCATTGAGCTGTTTGGCTTGGTTCTCGTAGAACTGCTTGTCAGACCGAGCCATGGCATTCAGAGCCGTCTGATACTCCTTATTAGTAATTTTGCCGTGAGCTTTCTGGAGAGCCAGACGTTCCCGGGCTCCATCCTGAGCTGCCTTGTAGAGCTTTTTCTCATACTCCATCCGGATGGCAATGTTCGTAGACTGGAATGTTGTTTGGAGCCTGAGATCGTCTTCCCGGATCTTCTGCATGGCTTCCGAGTTCTTCAAAGCAACCTCCAGAGCCTTATCGGCAATGGCCTGCTGAGCCTCCCGGTTGGCTATTGCAGTCTCAAGAGCCAAGATAGCAATTGCGGCTCCTTCATTCTCGATTGTCCGGAACAGTTCTTGGTATCGGCCTTTCAAATCGTCGAGTTCCTTTTTGGACTCCTTGTATTTGGCCAAGCTTCCTGACCATGTGTTGAGCTCCTCCTCCTTGGCTGCAATCACCTTCTTCAAGGAGTCGAACTCATCCATTGCAGTCATCTGTCTTTGACGAGCTGCACTCATCTCAATCTCGCGGAGCTTGTTGGCTGTTTTGAGCTGAGCTTCGGCGATCTGTTCCGACGTGGCATGATTGGCTTTGAGGTTCTCGATCTCCCGTTTGCCCCGGATCTCCTCGGCTTTGGACAGAGTGTTCCGCTTGGTCTCGATCTGATCCAGTACATACGTGGAGGCTTCGGCAGCTCGATTGTATGCCTCCGTTGCCCGGGTTGCTCTCTCTTGAGATTCCGTGTTACTGTTAAATGCGTTCGTAAGAGCAACCACTCCAGCCACCAATCCGCCCACTGCTGCTGCCACCAATACAACGGGGTTGGCAGCCAAAGCCGCGTTCCAAAGCCATGTGGCAGCTGCTGCTGCTTTGGTGAGGATGTTGCTAGCTCCTTGTACGGCATTTTTAGCAGCTATCGCTTTCGTCTCGGCGAGAGTCTGGTTGATGCCAACCAGCTGAACCAAGTTAGATGCAGCTCGATAAGTGGCTTCGGTCTTGGAGAGAGCTGCTTGGAGAGAAGACAAAGAGGAAAGAGCCGTGATGATGGTTATCATCTTCGTCATGGTAGCATTGAGCTCCTCGTTCTCGCTCCCCAGTACCTGAGTGGCTGTGGTCCAAAGGCCCCATACGGAAGTCAAAGCTGACGTGGCGCTGGTAACTGCCTGTATGGTTTCAGTTCCTTTACCAACGTTGGATATAGCTGTATTGACCAGGTCCTCAGCTCCTTTCAGTTCACCGGCTCGGTTAATCATCTCCTTGAACGTCTCAGAACTCGTATCCCCGGACTGAGCCATCTGGATGAGTGTCTGGGTAAGGTCGGAGAGTTCCTGCTTGAGGTTCTCCGTTGCCTTCTCGTAGTTACCAACTGACCGGCGATAGTCCCCGAGTGCCTCCTCCTGAGCTTTGAGCTCCTCGGTGGTTTCTGCAATGCGCTTGCCGAGCTCGGCTTTACGAGCCGCGTCCTTCATTGAGTTGCCCAGCTCTGCAAACTCGGCATTGTCCAAAGCCAGCTGGGTTCTAAGTTTTGATAAACTTGCCTCCTGTTGGTTCTGGAGCTTAATGTTGTTCTGGATTTGCTTCTGGTACTTGTTCGCCTCGCTGTTGATTGCCTTGATCTGGTTGTCAAGCGCATAGTATTCTTGAGCATTCTCCTCAGTTACTTTGCCGAGAGCCTTCTGCTGGTCTCTCAACTCCTGGGACCGGAGTTTCAATTCGGCTAACGTCTTGAGGGCATCCTCAGCTGTTACACGGACGTTGTAAATTGTATTTTTCTGTTCTTCGGCCATATCACATTCGTATTAGGTCTACTTTGGGTATCTTTCCAGCTTGGAAGTTGTTTATTTTCGAAACGTAGAACCAGAACCCATGCTCTTCCAGCCATATCGGGTTGAACAAGTCCAGACTTTGAATGTCGGACGAGTCCAAAAGAATTTGGACCTGTAGGACCTTTGGTCTTTTGAGTATATTGTTGATGAGCTTGCCGTAGTACTTAGGAACGTAGTAATTCAACTTTTTGAAATACGCCGTGTATAGTCGTACCTGGGTAAGGGCGCGGCCTACCTTCACCTTGGGCCGCATATAGTCAGACTTATCTATGTGGACGACCATCGGCTTACTTAGAACATTGTACTCCCAAGTCGTCTCGGTCATTTCCCCGTTCTCCATCCGACCTCTATTGATGGTCCAGATAGGGTAGTTAGCAAGTGTATGAGTCGCATTTGTAATGTCCGCATCATAGAGTCTTTGGTTGAGCCCTGCCAAGAACCCAATTTGGAACAGGAGTTTGGTGGGCTGGAGGTTGACGTCCGGGATGCTGAACTTGTACGAGTCAGTAACGTTGTTGTCCTTATTATCCTCTAACTTCATCTCGTTGGACTGGGCATAGCTGGACAATTGGAACGTAAGTTTGGTGTCCTTTCCTTTTATCAGCTTGTCAGACCAATTCTTCCCGGACGAACTTCGTCTGTTGTAAAACTCCTGAATAGAGTATGCTCTTGCTACCTTTGTGACGGGATTAATGTCGACGGTTAGACCAAACAGCTGGACAAATGCTTTGACTATGTCCCCCAAGCTTTTGAATCCAGTAGAGGCCAGGAGGTCATAGGTTAGTCCGGGTTGGGGCTTATCCCCTGGTGAAGTTTCAGGCACAGGAGGAGCAGTAATGCTGACCGGAAATCTCATGTCAAACGAATTGCTAGGGTTAGTGACCATGACGAGAGTTCCAGACACCAGTATGTGCTCCCCTGCCTCCATCTGGATGTCGACCGAAGCGCTGCCAGAAGACCCCGATGACCAGGTCCTTGTCAACACTACAGCACTGGTTCCGTCGTTCTTGTAGTGGGTAACTTTGACTTCCACACTACTCTTTTGGATGGCAGAAATATTGGACCACGAGCATTTAAACGTGATGGTCGTGTCCCATAGAGTCATCCAGTTGAATGCTCCGGGTACGGGGTTTATAGTCAAACGTCCGGCGACCGGGTCCATGAGAGTTACCCCGGGGGAGCCTTTCCATGTCACCCCGGTGGTGCCAATCGAGGGATTCTGGATCCAGCCCATTCCGGATGCTTTCGGAGCCTTGGGGTTGTCTGCCAAAACGGGGTAAGTGCAAGGCAAAAACATTTCGGCTCGGTCGACGGGGTCCACGTTGGTCTCGAGACTGTAGCCTGCTCGATCGAAGATCCATGTCACCAAGTCATACCAGTTGAGGTGGGGGTAGAACTTGTCCAACTCACTGACTTGCCTGATTGCCTCCATGGCGAAAGGGGGGAAGTTCGGGTTCTTTTGTAGAGTTGCATACAGCCAAAAGTACAGGACTTTAGCCTTTTCGGGACCGGAGAGGTATCGCTCAGTCTGTCCCATTGTGTCCGTGTACCACTTGAGGAGGAACATACCATCCCCAGGGTCCTTCGCGTCAGTGTTGTTTAGTGTGTCGAACAGGTCAACGGTTGCCCCGAGGATCTGGACCCCGATCGATGTATCTGATACGTCTACGATGTTCAATACTGCTCCAGCCGGGGATATGAGTGCTCCCTCATAGAATAGTTGGCAAGGAAACTTCATGTATGGCACACCCGAATCTGAGCCAACTACAAAACTGAATTGGAATGCTTGCTCGTTATGGGTCGTCCTGGGCAGACTGATCCGCTGGGAGTACGAGGCATTCCTGTCTTTCAGCTCCGCCAGATTGTTGATCTGGTAATTCATCGCAGGAGCATCCAGCGGGAGGTCCAGTGACCAGACCTTGCCGTCAATGCCTTTCATGAGTAGTTCGTAGTTCATATTACCACTGAGTTTGTTCGTCAATAAGCTGGAACTCGTAGCTAACAGTGTTCCTGGGAATCTTGGTGTCCCAAGTTAAGTCCGTGTCATTTACTAGGACTCGTTGCCATGCCTTGACTGAGTAGTTGTACCTTTGAACAAGAGGCGAGAGAGCAATTCCTTTGAGCAAGTTGAAGTCGTTCTCATCAAGCTGATCTGCTCCTGCTTGGACTATGTTCTTAAACTCCGGAGCTAACTCGCCTCTCGTCTGTGAGGCATAGGGGTCTCTGGAATTCGCTAATACGTATTGGTCTCCCCGGTCAACCTCCTGCGTATACTTCTTGTGTTGCTCAAACATGTAAGTGTCCCATCCGCCTTTCTGGTTTATCCAGCGAATGTAGAATGGGTTGCAAGGTACCTCCGTATTGACGAATATGATGTTCCATGCTTGAGAAGAGTATGCGCTTACAGGAAGTCTGAGTTTTACGTAGTCTGCTTCATCCTCAAATTCGTACACAAGGGGGATGCTGAGTCGGGTAGAAATTTCAAATTGATTTTCGCCACCGTCATAAAGTTTAACCCAAACGTCGACCGATGTAGCGATACTTGGTGACCCCAAAAACCCTCTCGGGAATAGGGTGACGTAGTACGGATACCCGTAGTATTTTTTTACATACAGATTCCTGTCGTTGTCAGGAACCCGGTCAGTCAGTACGAGTCCTAAGTATGACTCGGTGAAATTAGCGTTGTAGCCTCGAGCCCTAACTCCCCGGGAGGCATATCGAACATTGAAGTCTCGTTCGCCGATGCCTCTGTAAGCATATGCCGATATGAGATTGTAGTCAATGGCAAAGCCGATGAGTTGGTTTGTGTACGGAAATGTTCTCAATCTGTCGCCCCGGAATCCGGCTTTTGCCAAGAAACTGAGGTCGTATTTCTTCGTCGTCCCGAATCCCGAGTCTCTGTAGATGTCGATGCTTTCAGTTAGTGATTTCGCTGCTTTAACTGGACTGGGGCTATAGCCGACAAAGTTCTTCCCGTAGGCCAAACTCATACCTGAGAGAGTAACCTTCACTCCAGCTGTTGCTCCTTCAATACCTGCAAAAATGACAAGGAAATCGCAGGGGGATCCTGTTGTATCAATGCGCGGTACCTGAACCCTCCACTCCATGTTGTCACCAATTGGTATATTTGTTTTAGCAATCACAGTGGTAAGATTACCCGAACTGGTTGCTTGAAACAAAGCAACGGTGAGTGAAGTGGCACCCACTCCAGCCCCGCGATAAACCCTAAAAGAATACCATTCCCCGGGTATCACCTTTCTACGGAGAGGAAACTTCACAGAATAGTTGTTACTATCACCTCCACTGTTATCAAGTACTTCGACCGCCTCATTGTCTATAATGTTCAACGAGACCATATTGTCCTCGCCAAAGTTCTGAGTCTTGATCTCAAGCCCAGGTGTTGAGTTGTCGGTCTCAACTGGTATTTGCGAATATGCTGAGTATAAAGAATCCTCAGCCGGCTGATTGGTAATTGCCATATCGCGTTATATTATATATCCGTGGTCCATATTGTTGTCAGGAGTGAATGCCTCTTCAATGAGGACCTCCATTGTCTTGTCCAAATGCTGAGCCAGGTACTCCTCGAAGTTATCAGCGGGAGTGTCGACCAAGTCAACGTAAATGTGATTGCGGTAAAGCTCTGAGCCTTCTCGTTTTATCTTCCATGCAGTGGCATTTCCGAATCGGACCAGGTCCTTGGGATCCGAGAATGTGATGCCTTTGAGCTTTGCCCACTCCATGATGATCTGTCCCAAATTGGCGGGGATCTTTCCAGGACCTCGTCCCCGGATGAGAGTGTAGAAGTAGTTTGGGGCTTCGATCGTTCCCCAAACTGTTTCCCCTTCTCGTCCCGTCTGGACTGTTATCTGAGCATAGGTTCTGCCGGAGGCTTCCTGCCCGGCGTCCTGTGATGCCCGGATGATCTCGTCCCTCATCTGGGTGAGACCCTCAGCCAATATCTGTTCCAGTCCTACCGCCATTTGTTTCTGGGTTTGCGAGCATTGGCTTTCTGCTGAGCCTTACGCTCCAGTTCCTTGTTCAGTCGCTCCCGGAAGAGGTGGCTCTGCAAGTTGGTGAAAAGGAGGTTGTACACCTTCCCGTATTTCCATTCCAGAATCTCATCCGGGTCTTTCGAGTAGTCCTTGGCCAGTGCAGTGATGGTGGCCATCTCGCCAACCACCAAAGAGAATTGAGCAATGCCGGCTGCCTTTTCCTCGGCACTGGGCTCGTACTTGAGCTCAGTCTGTTCTCGCTCGATCCAATATTTAATGCCCAGAAGAACCTCATACCAGTACTCGACAATTTCGGAGGTGTTCCTGAGACTCCATTTGACGCCGAGACATTGCATGCCTTCCTTCATCTTGTCGATGTCGGTCAGCTCCTTTTCAGTGATGATCCGACCAAGCTCTATGCGTTGGCCGAACGTCATCTGACCGCCTTGTATGTCGATTCGCTGTATCATTTTATGTAGCAATGTTTGAGACTCCAATACTGTTCGGGGATGTCATCGAAATGTATTTTGTGAACGACGAACTCATATTCGGGGCCCAGGTTGGGGTACGTCACACTCGACTTTTTCCACCCATCCTCTTCGGTCCATGGGTAATCTACTGCTAAGTCGCCATTCCCATCAACAGTAAGTTGTCCAACATAATTGTTTGTTTGCGAGATGGCGAATGCCAATAGAGACAAACCCTCTGCGTGCACCAAAGCTTGGATCCATTCAGGAGGATAGACCGGCATGGGCAAGTCCTGTCGGTCAAAGAATAGAGTGTGCCCCGACAAGTCAAACCCGGGCTTTACCACTTCGAGGAGGGGGCGCCAGATCTTGTTCTTGTACAGTTCAATGCACCAGTCCTGTTTGAAGGTGAACTCCAGCCCAACGCTTACCTCATTGGCGTCAAACCTGGAAGACGGGTACAGCACCCGGACAGTGTTCATGATTTCCGGATATTGCTTGACCAGCTGAGAGGTCTTGAGCAAGTAGAGGAAAGGCCTGACCATCTGTTCCTCAATTTGATTCTTCAACTCCAGTCGTCCGATGGTGGGCGAGTTCTGGCTGAACTTCGTGTCGCCTTTGTAGGCATCGTTGGCCATCGGCTCAAACTTGCAGAAGTAGACCTGCATGATGGTACGCTGAGTTGGGTAGCCCAGGTACGGGGTATCGTAGTAGCCAGTGGTAGGTTCCTCAACATAGACGAAGTCGGACGAGGTCCGATTGCCGTCCGAGTCTGTAACAAACCTCTCCATCGTGTCCACTTTGACGTTCAGCATCCGAGCCTGGTCACACTCAAAGACGGCCAGAGGATTGACCATCTTGACCATGTCGCGGATGGGGGTTATAATGTCCAGTATCATCGTTTTGTGGGGATTATGATTTTGGCGGACTTCATGCCAGTCGCCTTCGGCTTGATCTCGAATATCATTCGCATGATGAGCATGTCCAGGAAGTCCGGAGATCTGCCGAGTAGCTGCTTCATGGTGTCCTTAGAGATGAGCTCTCGCTTCTGCTCAGCGGAGTTCGTGTTCTTAGACTTGAGGACCGTCATCTCCTGCTTGATTTTCTCCTGAACTTCGGGAGAGCAGATGATGTGGATCTGGCGCTTGTTGATGAGCTCCGCCAGCTTGAATGCGCACTCCGACTTGATGTTGTTGTACGTCTTGGAGTCAATAGCTGACTGTCCTCCGTGAAACTCCCGGATGCCTTTCAGGTAGCTCCCCAAGTAGAACCCAAGTCCGTCAGCGTCAGAGACGATGCTGGACCGGGGGACTTTCAGACCAGTGGCCAATTTGGCGATCTTCTCCTCCATCTCCTTGCCTTCCGAGAAGCCTTTGGCGATGGGGATCCGACAGACCATGCCGTCCCAGGTTCCAACCACCCAACTGTCTCTACCTTTCCCGGCAAGGTCAGTGCTAATGAACCGATTGCCCGTCGGGAGTACGAACTCATTGCTGAACATGTCGCACACTGCATCATAGTCGACCAGCCAATTCGGGTCATCGTCATACTCCCAGTTGCCAAAGACCAGTCGCTCGATCTGCGACTGGGTCAGGTTCCGGAGAAGCCCCTCAATGTACGTGTCTGGGAGAGTCTTGTTGTCCTGGGGCAGAGCTTTGACGAACCGACGCCAAGGAGGCAGCTTGTTCTCCTTCCATGGCTTGTAGTAGTCCGTGTAGAGGAAATTGTTGGTCGGGTTGCAGGTGATGAGGAGTTTGGGAGCCAGCTTGTAGACGTCATTCTTCCATCGACCGATAGAAGCCTGGAGGTTGGTCTTCGCCTCGCGGATAAACTCGCCACCCTCTTCGATCCATCCCCGAGTCATCTGCATGGAACCGAACCTCTCATACATGGGGTCACTGGGGTTATACTTGGCATCGATGAGGTAGATGCGGCTTTTGTTGTACAACTCGAAGAAGTTGTATTGGCCATTAAAGTGGTAGTAGTTCTCCGTGATGCCCCAGTGGGTAAATACCTCGTAGATGGAGGGAATAGTGTACCGGACCAGGTCGGCAGCCGTCTTACGCGCAATAAAATAAAATGTCTCTGGGTAGGTGAGGGCATCGCCGGCTATCAAGGAACACCCGAGGTAGGATTTGCCAGCACCTTTCGTGCCGGCATACAGAATGTCAGTGACCGAGTCATCAAGCCATAACCGAGCCACTTCCTTCTGCTTCTCGTTGCCTTTGGTGTCAAATTGAAGTCGGCGTCCCATTTTATTTTACCTCCATTCCTGTTATCTGTTCGAGAGTAATGCCTCCCGTCAGGTTGACATTGGTCTTGCGTCCTTGAAGTACCTGGATAAGGCTGGCAGCGTACTTGCCAACCAGTGCTCCCTCAATTTGCTGGGAGTTGATGGCGTCCTCGATGGTGCCACCAATTGCAGCTGCTACCGGATCCCCCGTGAGTTCCCCGTACTCAACAGGATTGATCCCAGCGAACAGCCTGAATGACTCGATGGTCATCGGGCGGGAAATGTAGACGCTGCAGTCGTCGCCATTCTTATTCTTGTGAGCCTGGGAGAAATAGTTATCCTTCATGAATTTGCAATACTCAATGAATGCAAAATAAAGCTCCTCCGCATCGGTGGGCTTTACAAAATCTCCGGCGTCTCGCCTTTTCTGTCCCTCCTCCATATAGGCGAGCGGACTCATTTTATATGTACTTCGTGCCATGCCTCAAATATAATCAAACCTTATACAAATTAAAAATTTATTTCTGCACAACAATCCCCGGAGCGTTTGGCCCCGGGGGTCTTTAATTTATTCGCTTACGCGAATGAGGGTCACACCGAACCACAGGAACTTGACCGAAATGCCGTTCGGCCAAATCATACCTTCGTGGACCGTGGCAATGGACGGGGTCCAATTACAGTACTTGGTATTAATCTCCGAGTATAAAGCCCAGTTCTTCCCGAGCTGCTTAAAGTGTTTTGCTTTCATGTTTTTTTTTGGTTTTAATTTCCGTATACGCGAGTGCCGTCCAGTATTTGTGGATCGGGAGAAGTCCCAATTTGGCACCAATTCTACTGACTCTATCAGTTCTACTGACTCTATCAGTTCTACTGACTCTGTCAGTTCTACTGACTCTGTCAGT
>OFMB01000297.1_pt1 | contig 35063 bp, 53 predicted proteins | sample 1541111 | NCBI WGS metagenome assembly OFMB01 (sample SAMN04209241, study PRJEB22552) | human gut metagenome | biome: gut; material: feces | host: Homo sapiens | place: USA: Oklahoma
TCCTGGAAGAGCATGGTTATGACGTGTCCGGCATGAAGGTGTCCATGCATGTGGATGACATTGGCGGGCCGTCGGCGGGCATGATGTACACGCTTGGTCTGATCGACAAGGTGACTGGTGAAAAACTTTCCGGGGGTAAGATCATTGCGGGAACGGGCACGATGAACGACAAAGGTGAAGTCGGTGAAATCGGAGGCATCCGTTTGAAGATGCTAGGAGCGAAACGCGATGGCGCAACCTGGTTCCTCGCCCCGGAATCCAATTGTTCCAGCGTTGTGGGACATATTCCGGAAGGCTTGAACGTGGTGAAGGTGTCCACTTTGCAGGAGGCGTACGATGCGCTGATCGCCATCCGAGACGGCAAGGGTGCATCCTTGCCGCAATGCTCCGCGGAAGAGTGACGCATTCTTAACGCATATATAAAAAACAATCTCGCAAAGTGGGCAATTCTACGGTTCGTAACGTATATGTTCGAGCAGTGTTGGTATATTGACGAACGTGAATCAAACGGCATCTGATAACGCTGAAGAATTCGGTTTCCACGCCGGCGACCTGGTACAGGAATGGCTGTGGGACGATGATGTGGACGACTCGATCCGCGCCAAGATCGAGGATCTGACCGGTGAGGAGCTGGTCGACGAGGACTATGATTCCGCCGTTGATGGCGTGATTATCTGGTGGCGCGACGGCGATGACGAAGACGAATTGTCTGACACCATCGTCGATGCGTATGCGGTCCTTGGAGACGATGGTCCATTGTGGGTGCTCACCCCGAAGCCGGGACGTCCGGGCGCGGCAAGTTCAAGCACCGTACAGTCCGCCGCGAAGACTGCCGGCATGAATGCAGCCATGCCGCTGACCGTCAGTGGTGACTGGAACGGCATCCATCTGCGCGCATTCGGTAAAGGCCGCTGATCGTATTCGTTTTGCCCGCCTCGCGGCATGCATGGCCAAGGTCGGGCGCTCATATAAAGGCTTGGAATCACGCGATTCCAAGCCTTTTTTACTTGCGTAAGTGGTCGAAGAAGATGTTTCCATGAAATTGTCTATATTGAATCGGCAAGCGTTGACGGAGGCTTTGACAAAACCTTGACAAAAGTCATGACTTTGCTGACGTGCACGCGAGATAATTGGAAATATCGGAAGAGCCGGAACGGCTTATCTTCTGCGGAAACAAAAGGTGGGCGATAAGGGACTCGAACCCTTTGCGCTCGGTTTTTCATATCGTTGTTATTCCGCCGTTTTCCCAGTGTTTCCAACGGTTCCCGCACGGTTCGCATATCACTGCAAATCACTCCAAATCACTGCAATTACCGGAAAAGCGTGGGCAAAATGTGGGCACGGATGGGCGTGGCTCACCAGACCATCGGCAGGTTGAGGCATTGGCGCGCCCACCGTTCCACCGCCAGATTCTCCTCGTCGTCGCCAAGCAGGAGCAGGAAGCCGGCGTTCTTGCCGAGTGAAGCGGGTTCCAGCTTCTTGATCACGCCACGCTCCTGAAGGAACAGCCAAGCGTTGCTTATGTTCGTCTTGACTGTGTTTTCGCGCTTCTTCATCTCCTTATCGGCATTCTCGCCCATGGACTGCTCCGGCGTGAGCAGAATCATGCCGTATGCGTCTGCGATGGCGCGCCATCCGAGCGTGTAGTAGCGGCATGGCGCGTTGACCTTGCGCAGCTTCTCGGGCGGCTGGTTGCGTTCACGGTCCCAGTCGTAGGTCATGGAGCACATGAAGGAGATTGCGAGTTGCGCAGTGGTGTAGCAGGTCAGGTTGTCTCCGCGCTTCTTGGCGAGGCGTCCGGTGCGGTTTAGGTCGTAAAGGGCTTGCGTGTTCTGGTATCCCATGTCTTCCATGTCTTTCCCTCCATGCTTTGCCTTAGAATGGTGCATGGAGAATCTAGCTGGTTTTCCGTCGCCCCGATTTGCTCTGGTCAGCGTCGGGGCTTTTTCGTTTATGACTGCATTATAATTGCACCCGAGAGTAAAAGTCAAATTGCACAGCGAGTAAAAATGCAAAAGAGAAAGTAGAGACGTTTGGTGCAATTGTGATTGCACATATATAAGCTATACATGCTTTAACATTCTTTTTATAAGGGGAAGAATGCAGGATCGGCACGTGGAATATAAGCTTTATACTCGTTTATAAGCCCATGTAAGGCAATATAAAAGCCCCACAATGTGGGGCTTCAATCTATTCGCTTATTTGAGATCTGCATCCCCGCCTGCCGGGCAATGCGCCATCTCCTCTCCATCGACGGTAAGAGCCAATGTCCAAGTGAGGTTCCCTTCCTCCTGGTGAATCATCATGTCTGGAATATTGGTCTCGAATGTGGACTGGTCGTCTGACGTGGTCCAACCAGGGTACGTGTTGCTCTCGTTGGTTTTTAGGTTCGTTATCTCACGCTTTGTCCCTTCTGTAGCTAGATAATCAGCAAGGTTTATCTGGTACCAAGTGCCGTCGTCTCCGGGATTCTTGATGAGGAACGTGTAAGCGTAAAACTGCGAGGCCGCCAAATCCTTGACTTTATCGTAACCGTCAATCGAGATTCCAAGGTATTGTCCTGTGGTTTCCAATCTGGCGGACGGCATCAATTCAGAATCGCCATCGCATGAGCCGGACAGTCCGCTTGCGATTGGCGTTCCGTCTTCTCCGCTGTCAGAGTCACCGCTTGCATATTCCTGCGAGTCCGTCTGATTGTCTGAATTCGTTGCCTGTTCTTCGTTGGCTGTGTCGTTCTCGCCGCACGCCACCATTGTCATCGTCAGCATTGCGGCCAGCGTTGCAGCTATCGTCTTCTTCATATATAAACTTTCCCCTCTCCAAGTTGTAGAATATTACGCACATTCTACGCCGGCGTGATGGTGCTCCGGTAATCCTCCAACACCTGCGTGGTCACGTTGAGTTCGTCCGCGATCTGCCATTCGTACTCGTACATGCGTTCGAGCAGTGCGAGTGTGGTGGGGTTGACCAATAGGAGCGCTGTCTGCGTGCGGCAGCGTCGTTCCTGCTTCGAACGATCGTTCGAACAACCGGTGTCGCCATGCTTCCAGTGCAGCAGCTCATGCGTGAGCACGCATCTTTTGGCCGTGTAGGTAAGGCGCCTGTCAATGAGTATCACGCTGTTGGATGCGTCGTAGCAGCCCCATAGTCCGTCCGGCAGGATGGCGCTGGACACGGTGACGGGCAGGCCGATGATGGCGCGGCGCATGGCGCCGTAGGTCATGCGCCGGTCGATAGGCAGGTCAGGCAGGCTCGTCGTAATCCGGCCCAGCCTCTCCATTGATGGCCTCCTGCTTGCCAGCGGCGTCATAGGCGGCAAGACCATAACCTCCTGCCTGCGCCTTCGCTTCCGCTTCCTCAATCGCATGACGTTTGGAGTCCATCACGATGTCTCCGATGGACACGCCGGTCACTTCGCTGATGCGTTCCAGGTCACTCAGATTGAGCGGGCGTGTGAAGTTCTGGCGTTTGTACCAGTAGTCCTCGCCGAAGCCGCAGGCCTTGGCGAAATCCTTGACGGTCATGCCGCTGGCTTTTTGAAGTCTGACGCATTCTCGCATGACCTGTTTTGCGAATGCGGTCACTTCGTTTGCTCTCATACCCATGCCTCCATTATAGCCAATTACGTAGTCATTGTGTACAAATTGTAAAGAACTATGCAAATTCATAGGTTTAAACTACGAATTTGCGTAGAGTAAAAACCGTCGAAAGGAAAAACGAGATGTTGAGCACAAAGAAGACCAAGACCCCCGACCACTACCCGTGCGGCCACATGCGCGGCCCCGGCTGGCACGACTGGCGCACATGCCTCGCCAAACAGGGAATCGAGGAGGATGAATGGCCAGTCTGACGGAAACAGCCACCAGAAACCTCAAAGCGGAACTCGCCAGACACGACAAGACACCGAAAGACCTAGCAAAAGCATGGGGCCTCGAAATAAGAGCCGTAAACAACAGGCTCAAAGGCCACACGCCACTCTCGACGGACGAAATCGAAAAAGCGGCATCCATGCTCGACATGGAACCCGAAAACCTCGTCATGCTCCTCATCCAGCCGATCGACAGCATCAAACAATTCAAAGCCTAAGGAACACCGAACATGAGCCAGCAACTGTTGAACCCGCCGAAACCGCCGACACTCCACGAGACCGGATGCCTGCTGCTCGCGTCAAGCGGCTTCTACATCCGCCTTCACGAGGACGGCAGCGCCAGCCTCGTGGACGGCATCCAAGACATCACCCTCGCGGACTTCACCTCGGCGGAAATCGAGGACATCGCCTACAACCTCTCCAACAAGATCGGAGCGACAAGATGAGCTGGATGGACGACGGCGGATTCGAGATGCAGTCCTTCACCGCCCAGGACGGCAGGCCGATGGCGCGAATGGTCTTCCGCACCTCGACAGGCAACTTCTACGTCACCCTCACGAAAACAGACGTGCAACGCATCAGACGCGAATGCAATCGAATCCTCAAGGAAATGGAGGCAGACAAATGACCAGCCATGACCAACTGCACGACAGCGGACAGGCGGAGAACACGAAACCGAACTATACGCTCCGCCGCATCAAGACCCTGCTCGCCATCATCGCCTGCACCGCCTCCGCCACACTCCTCTTCACATGGCGTACAGCCGACTCGCAAACGGCCACCGTCCTTGTGAGCGTCGTCTACATTTTGACCGGCCTATGGCTGACCGTGCGGTTCGCCCCACGAGATTAAAGACTTCCCACCAGCCGACAGTCCAACAAAACAAACCAAATTAGGGATGTTTTCGCGGACATCCACGTTCACTCATGTCGGCTGGCGGGAACCATAACTGAATATCGACAAACAACAAAATATCCGCCACGGCGTTTACATACACAACCATTCTGTCGTGGCATTCGGCTGGGCGACGGTTCGCCCGTCCACGGACTCCAATCTTCTTCTCTCTAACTATCAAGAAGCAGGCATTCCGGTGTTTGCAGACCCTTTCAAGTCCGCCTGACGGCTTCCATCGCCGTCGGCCGCGCCACCGACCGCGAACGCGTTCAGGTCTGTGTTCCAACAGTCAGGGGCGTTCGGAATCCCCGTGGACGGCATCGGTTCGACACCGATGCCAGCCACTCAGCCCCATCCACTCGTCAGGGTGGGGCACACAACGTCAACAAGCAAAGGAAAAACAATGAAAATCACCACGCCAAACGGCATCCTCGAAGGCGAAACCATCGAAGCCATCCTCGAAAAATACGGGCGCGACTGCCTATGCCGTGCCGACCTACGCCGTGCCGGTCTAAGCGATGCCAACCTGAGCGCTACCAACCTGCGCCATGCCAACTTGCGCGGTGTCAACCTGCGGAGTGCAGACCTGAGCTACGCCATCCTGAGCGGTGCCAACCTAAACCGCGCAGACCTAAACGGTGCAGACCTGCTCGGCGTCAACTTGAGTGGTGCAGACCTGAGCCAGGCCGACCTGAGCGGTGCCAACCATGTAAAACTCAGCATCGCCCAAACCAGCATCCTCCCCGACGAAGGCGACATCATCGGCTGGAAAAAAGCATGGACAGGCGACATACCAGCCATACCAGTCATCGTGAAGCTGCTTATCCCAGCAGACGCGCAACGCTCCAACGCCACCGGACGCAAATGCCGCTCCAGCACAGCGCGAGTGCTCGACCTGCAAGACAAGCAAGGCAACAGCCTTCCACCAGACACCACGGCATACAGCGGACACGACACAGACTTCACCTACCAAAAAGGCGAAACCATCCACGTCGAAGACTTCGACACAAACCGGTGGAACGAATGCGCCACCGGCATCCACTTCTTCATCACCCGCATCGAAGCAGTCGAATACTAGGAGACCCCAAATGAACAATGAAATCCAGCGATTCGAGTTCAAGGGTGCATCATTACGCGCCCTGACCGACGAAGCGGGGGAGCCTTGGTTCGTCGCCAAGGACGCATGTGACATCCTCGGCAATGACACAAATCATCTCCGCGAAACTCTTGATGATGACGAAATCACAAACCTCCGTAATTCGGAGGTTTGGAATCAGCCAGGGCGTGCGCCTCTCATCATCTCTGAGCCCGGCCTGTACAAGCTCATCATGCGTTCGCGGAAGCCGGAGGCGAAGGAGTTCCAACGTTGGGTGACTCACGAGGTGCTTCCGCAGATCCGCAAGACCGGCGGCTACATTCCCACCACGGACGTGGATGATGACATGACCATCCTCGCGAAGGCCGTGATGATCGGCCAACGCACCATGGAAGAACAGAAGCGACGCATCACCGAACAGCAGACGCGCATCGTGGAACTGGAGCCGAAAGCGCGGTTCGCGGACGCGGTGGCCGCAAGCGACGGCACGTGCCTTATCGGGGAACTGGCGAAGATGCTGCGCCAGAACGGTTTGGACATCGGCCAGAACCGACTGTTCGAGATCCTCCGGCAGGACGGTTATCTCGGCAAGACCGGCTCGAACCGCAACGTGCCAACACAGAAGGCCATGGACTTGGGACTGTTCCGAATCAAGGAGACGGCCATCACCCATTCGGACGGCCACGTGACCATCAACCGCACCGCGAAGGTCACCGGCAAAGGCCAGACGTACTTCATCAGCCGCTACTGCCCGCGCGCCGACGATGAGTGATCTGCTTGCGCCAGCCGAACTGGCCGTCATGCTCGGCATGAGCGTACGCACCCTCGCCAACTGGCGGAGCACCGGAAAAGGCCCGCCATACGTGAAAATCGGCATGGAACCGCCAGAAGGCCATCAGGACAGGCGCAAAGTCAGATACCAACGCGCCGTGGCCGAACGGTGGGCTTCGGCACACGAATACCAGAGGACGGTGGCGAGATGAAAAAACGGCATGCCCGTTCCGGCACGCGGTTTACAAGCAGTCCGACCGTCACAAGCGACGGGAAAGCACGCGTCGATACCGGCAAGCCGACCCTCACGCAGCGGGGAATCGACGTGGACGCTTTCATCCGCAAAAACCACGCGCTCATCGAAAGACTTAGGAAAGGAACGCGTTGAAACACGAATACACGTTCGAAGAGCTCGCCGAACTGAAGAAAATCTACGACGAATCGGGCGAAGCGGGACTCAATATCCACGAAATGCGGGCGTTGCGCAAGGCCGGACTCCTCACGCAGGGCCTACCGGCGAAACCGTCGAAACGCGACCTCATCCTTGCGCACTGCAGGAAACGCATCGACCAAGGCCAGCCGTTCGACGGCAAGGAAACAGCCGAAGCGCTCGGCATGAGCCAGAAAACGGTCGGCAACATTCTCGGCCAACTCCGCAAGGAAGGACTATTGCCGGCCTACGACAAGCGTTCACCACGCAAGATAACACGGAAAACAACCACAACCGGAAAGAAGAAAGAAACCATGACCACCACCACATCGAAAATCACAGCGGACACCATCCCCACAGCGAAACTCCCCACTGCGGAGATGGCACCGGAAAAGAGCGCGGAGCATACACGCGCCGCCATCACGGACGCGCTGGTCTACATCTACGACGCCATCAGCGCTCTGCAGAAAACCGCGTTCCAGATCAACGACAAAGTCGTCTACGGATTCGCCACCAAGCTGCTGAACGGCGAATTGATGGACCTGAAAGCCAACTACTCGAAGGACACGGCGAAATGAGACTCAAGTTCAACAGCGAGAGTGGCGTTTTCACCATCAAGCCAGAGTCCCTGGCGGAAACCATCAAGCTCAGGACGTCCGCGTTGGATATCGCCAATCTGCTGGTCAATTATTTCGACGCCGACATCATCAAAGCAGACATAAACAAGCCAAGCAATCAGCAGGGAGCCTGAAATGAAACGTATCCCACTCAAGGACACGGAACGCTACACGTTGGAACGGTTCCGACAGTGCAAGAAAACGGAACGGCATCTCGCATGGCTGAAGAGCCGTAAGGCGGGTGTCGGCGGGTCTGACATGAGCACGATACTCGGCCTTAACGCTTTCAAAACGCCTTACGATTTGTGGCTTGAGAAGACCGGACGTGTGAAACCTGAGGACATCTCCGACAAGTGGGCAATCGTCAAAGGCAATGCCCTGGAAAACGAGCTTAGGAAACGATTCCGCTCGAATCATCCGGAAATGCTCGTCACTGACGGCACCGACAAGCAATTCATCAGCCGCGAAAAGCCCTATCTGAGGGCTTCCCTTGACGGCATCCTGCAAAGGGAGGACGGAAGTTTCGGAATCCTCGAAATCAAGACTGCGAGCAGCCGTCGAGCGGGGGACTGGCATGACGAGGACGGCAACCTCCGAATCCCGCCATACTACTTGGCTCAAGTCGAGTTCTACGCGCTTGTAACGGGATGGACGTGGGGCTACGTGTACGCGGCCATCGGAGATGACGAGCCGGTGGAGATTCCGTTCGAGGCCGACGTGGAGGATATGGGCGCGATCGACAAGGCCGCAGACGACTTCTGGCGTTTCGTCACTTCCGGCACTCCACCGCAGTTGACCGGCGGTGACGTGCAGAAGGCGTTCCCGGAACCGACGCCGGACATCGTGGACGAAAGCGCCGACGATTACCTGTACAACCTGCTCGCAAGATACGAGAGCGCCATCAGAATGCTGAATGACTTGAAGGCCACTCAGAAGGAATTGCAGGAGCAGATCATCCTGCGCATCGGCCCGCACACGGGCGTGCGCTGCGGCAACCTCCAAGCCACCTACAAGCCGACGACCCGCAAGGAATACGTCGTCAAAGCCGCCACATACCGCAAATTCGCATTCAAAGCCACCGAAGAAACCGAAGAAAAGGAGCAATAATCATGGGAGCAATCGCACAGCAGGCGCAAGGCCGGCAGATGGTCGAAATGACGCCGAAAAAGAACCTCCAGATGCTGATGCGGAAAAGCTGGCCGCGCATCGCCAGCGTCGTCGGCAACAACATCAGCCCCGACCGCCTCTACCAGATGTGCGTCAGCGCGATCAACAAGACACCGAAACTGGCTGAATGCTCGCCGCAAAGCGTGCTCTCCTGCTTCATGACCTGCAGCGCGCTCGGATTGGAACCGTCCAACGTGGACGGATTGGGACGAGCCTACGTGCTTCCCTTCTACAACAAGAAATCCGGAGGAATGGAAGCCACGTTCATCATGGGCTACCGTGGCATGATCGACTTGGCGCGACGTAGCGGCCAGCTCGTGGACATCAGCGCCCGCGCCGTACACCAGGGAGACGAATTCTCATACTCGTACGGTCTGAACGAGGAGCTGCACCACGTGCCATGCGCCAACCCCGGCGAACTGACCCACGTGTACATGGTCGCGCATTTCAAGGACGGAGGCCACTACTTCCTCGTTCTGAACCGTCAGGAGATCGAGCAGGCGAGGGCACGCAGCAAGAGCGGCAATTTCGGCCCGTGGAAGACCGATTACGAGGCCATGGCCAAGAAGACCGCCATCCGTCGTGCCGCCCCGTACCTGCCGTTGACCGTGCAGGCGCAGACCGCCGTCGCCGCCGATGACATCACGCCTGACTACGGCGACGTGTTCCAACCTGTGCTCGATGACGATAGCGCCGACGAAGCCGATGACGTGACCGCCGAAGTCATGGAAGCGGATACGCCGGAGGATACCGAAGCCGACGCGAAGGAGGCCGAGTGATGGCAGTGGAGAAGAACCGATGCCACGATGACATCGTAAATCGGCTCAGAATGGCGCGTGAGCTTGAAGATGATTGTCTGGAGCAGCTTGTCGATGCCGAGCCCGACGAGGACGGCATCTACCGTGACGCGCAAGGCACTTTATGGGTGCACTGCACCGATGCGTGGAAGCAGCTTTTCGTCAGCTATGGCGCAAGAACCCTCGATTTGGGCTTGGACAGGACTTGGGAGTCTCTCGTGAAGGACAGCGATCCGACTGAAAGAATGCCGTTTCGTTTCATCACGCCGCTTACCGAGGAAGAGGAGAACTTCTGATGGCCGGAGAGACCGTTATCACGATAGTCGGCAATCTGACCGCCGACCCGGAGATTCGCACCACTGGCAGCGGCGCATCCGTGGCCAGCTTCACGATCGCCAGCACGCCGCGCTCCTGGAACCGCAGCACGAACCAGTTCGAGGACGGTCAGGCTTTGTTCATGCGCTGCTCCGCGTGGCGCGACATGGCCGAACATTGCGCCCGCTCCCTCGCGAAGGGTATGCGCGTGATCGCGCAGGGCCGACTGCAGCAGCGTTCCTATCAGGCGAATGATGGTTCCAACCGCACGGTCATCGAATTGCAGGTCGATGAAATCGGCCCGTCCCTGCGTTATGCGACGGCTCAGGTGCAGAAGATGCAGTCAGGCGGATACCAAGGCGGCAATGGTGGCGGCTATCAGCAGCCGCAGCAGGCACGGCAGCAGTCGCAGGCTCCTGCCGATGACCCGTGGGGCGCGCCAGCTGGAGAGCCTGACTTCTGATGCGCGAATGGTTGGAACCACCGGACGTTGAACCGGTATGTCCCAGGCATGGGTGCGCGCTGTATCCGGCGCGCCCCATCCCATGCCCCGAATGCGAGATCGAAGCCGAGGAAGAGGAGGAATGATGCAGGAATTCGTCGTGGACATTCCACGGGACGAATGGTGGACGCAAAACCGTCGCGGCCACTGGCGAGTGAAATTCGCGCACACGAGCGCAGTCAAACAGCGTGCCATGGCATTCGCCAGATTCTGGCTCCAAAACGGCCACCACAGGCCACAACACTTCCCAGTGCACGTCACCGCGATCATCCACCCATTGACCCACGGGCGCTTCGACCCGGAGAACGCGGCGCCCATGGTCAAAGCCATCCTTGACGCGCTCACCGACACCGGCTTCTGGCCCGACGATGACTCAAAACACATCATCGGCCCCGACTACCGAGGTGGAGAACCAAGCATCCGAAAAGGCTGGTACCGAATCACAATCCGAATCGAAGAGGAAGAACACTAACCATGGCTACGAACGTAACTGAAAAAAGACAAAACCCTGAAAGAAGTCATCGACTGGTGCGAAGAGCAGGTCGCCCGAATCGATGAAAAAATTCCCAACGCGTCGGATGAAGGCTTTCTGACGGGAGAACGGTTCGCCCTGCAAGCTGTCGCTGCTCATTGCGATGAGCTGTTGGGATATTCGGGTTCCACGCCTTCAGACGCGCCGAATCAAAGCGAGGAATGATGTCAAAAGATAGCGAAGCCCTGTACGAGTTCGCTCATTGGCTTAGCGAGAAGGGTCGTGAGGCTCGTGAGGAACTGGTGTACAAGCAGTACACGCCATGGATTGATGACGTGGCTCTTGGCCGTCTCGAAGCATACGACGAGGCATACAAGCATTGCAGGGAGATGCTAGGCAATGCCGACTCGATATTCTCCCCGAAATTCGACAAGGAGACCAAGCAAAGCGAGGACACGGAATGATCATCAGGGAATCATCGACATATCCGCACGCGATGGAGGTTACCATCGACCGCGCCGAAGCCATCGCCATCGAGGAGACGCCGGACACGCTCACCATCATCCTCGACAAGGAAACCATGCGCCTGCGCGAATACCCCGTCACCGGCGTACCGGTCGAGGAACTGAACGACTACATCGACGAAATGGCGAATGGCATGAATCTCCTCTCCAAGCAGCGCCTCTTCGCCCGCGACATCATGACCGGCGCCAAAGCGGCCACAGCGGCATGCATCAGAGGACTGGAGAAAATCATCAGGAAGCACGAGGCCAGATCATGACCATCAGATACGTCGAATGCGCGCATTGCGGAGAGGTTGTCGGCACATATTACGTGACCTGCCCATACTGCGGATACAAGCTGGCCGCGCGCAAGTCGACAGGCATGGATCCGCTGTATGGCATGACCGACGACGAATTCTACAAGCGATTCGGGAGCCTGTGATGGAAGATGTTGGAATTCTTCCTTGGCCCCCGCCAAGCTTGGAGGAACTCGAAGAAGCTTTGGATTCGATGGCATACAACGGAATCACAAGAGGAGAGGATTAACGGGCGATGTGGTTCAAGGTGGATGATTCGTTCTTCTCGAATCCGAAGACCGCGATGCTGTCGGACGGGGCCACCGCATTGTGGCTCCGTTCCGGCTCGTGGTCGGCGCAGCAGTTGACTGGCGGGTTCGTGCCAGCTCGCATGGTGCCGATGTTCCGTGGCTCCGATGATTCCGTGCGTGAACTGTGCGATGTTGGATTGTGGGAGCGTGACGATGAACGGGATGGCTATTGGTTCCACGATTGGAGCGACTATCAGCCGGACGGGGAGGAAGTGGACGCTCTGCGCCGGAAGCGGAGCGAAGCGGGCAAGAGGGGCGCGAACAGTCGTTGGAAACGGAAAACCGTTGACGAAAATGGCAAAAATGGCAAAACCGATGGCAAATGCCATGGCAAACCTATGGCAAACGCATGGCAAACCGATGGCAAGTCGATGGCAAACTCATGCCCCGTACCCGTACCCGTACCCGATAAGAAAGAGAAAGAAGAATATTCTTCTTCTTTCTCCAAAGAAATCGGGGTGAAGGATTTCGGTGAATCGCGGGAGTGCGTCGAAACGGACAAGACGCTAGCTGTGGAATATTCGAACCTCGACCTCGAATCCGCATGGCTCGCATTCGCGGACCGACACCAAGCCGAAACACGCGCCGTCAACGACTGGACGCGACTGTGGAAAGGCTGGTGCCAACGCCGCGCCAACATGAGCGGCATACCACCATCGAAACGCCACGTGCACACATGGAAATGCTCTCACGTGCTCGAAGCGCTCGGACGCGACGAAGAAACGGCACAGGCAGACGAAAAGGCCTGCGAATTAGCCGACAAACTCAACAAGAAAGAAAAACCATGGCCACGAACGTAACCGAGAAAGACAAGACCCTCCAAGAAGTCATCGACTGGTGCGAGCAGCGTGAGATCGAAGGTCTGCGGCTTGCAAACGCTCTTCTGATGCAGCGTGACATGGCCGCATATGGTGTCGTGAAGGGGCAAATCAACGCATACGAAAAGACAGCCGACCACTGCCGTTCCATGCTCGGCCATTCCGTCCCCATGTACAGCCTGGAATGGTTGGAACACGAACGCCGCAAGGCATGGCAGGAAGGCTACGCGGCCGGATGGAAAGACCAGGAATGCGACTTCCCGCCACACACAAGCGAAAACCCATACAAGGAGACCATCGAATGAAACACAACCCGTTTGAAATCGCGTTCGGCATCGTGTTGACCGTCTGCCTGTGCGTCGCACCGATCATCATATTCACAATCGGTTAAGGAGTTCCAAAAAATGAGTGACAACGTCAACCACCAGACAAGGAAGGAAACGAAATGAAAGTGAAGAAAACCCTCATGGACATGATCGTCAAATGGCATCAGGCAGGCTATGCACTCGACGAAATCGCGCCGCTCGTGCCGCAAGTGCCGAAAGCCGAAGTCGCCGCCATCATTCACCAGTACGACAAGGAGACCCGACTTTGACCGACTGCCAGCACTGCCACAAGCCAATGAAACCGGCGGCGGCGAACATGCTCTGCGCAAACTGCCGCGAAACCTACTGGCAGCTGATCCACCAGCTCGGACACGTCCAACTGCCCGCCATGCGAAGCATCATGCTCCGTCAGGCGCACATCGGCACCTCGGCACACACGCCAAACAAAGGCAACGCGCCACTGCCGATCGACACCCGCGCGCAGGACCTCATCGCAGACAGCGAAGCATGGCTCGCCGAACAGGCAGGCAAAATCAGAGCGGCATACGCTGGATACGACTGGCGTAAAGCATGGTATGCCATCATCAGCAACCGGCACACCATATTGAACATGCCAACCGCAGCAGACGACTACGCCGCCCTGGAACACATCACCAGACGCAACGAACAAGCGTTGACGCCGGAAGACGAGCTCATAATCCTCGGCACCTGCCCAAAATGCGACAGCATGCTCACCGGCACGCCAGAAGCCGAGTCGGTCACATGCCAAGGCTGCCACAGGGAATGGGCCGCGCCAGCAATCAAAGCAGCCCGAGACGAAAGACTATGGCAAATGCAAATCACCGGCACACCCAGCGATGCGGCCAAGGAGCTGAAACGCTACGGCCTGACCGTATCACGCAACCTCATCAGCCAATGGCTCAAACGTGGCAAACTGTCGCACGCCACGCCGACGGAACTCAAGCGGCAGTACACGTTCAACCTCGGCGAACTAGCAGCCCTACTTGACTGTCACCGTTGAAATGCTATACTGTCGTATGTTCGTAGAATGGTTCAGCCAGAAAATGGTTGGACCATTTTTCATATTCAGCTTCGATAGCTCAACGGTTAGAGCGGGCGGAATAGCGCAAATACCAACGGTCGGACCCCAACCAACCATGGCGCCATACTGCACACGCAACCATGATGACAACAACGCATTCCACCTCAAGCCGGTCCGACTCCGGCACGAAGCACCACACACACCACCAGAGGCTGGAGGATTTCACAGTGAGCCTTCGTCGATGCGCCTGGCACAATTGCCCGCAGCTCGTGCCACAAGGACAAAGGTTCTGCCACGCCCATGCCCACGCATACAACCAGCAGCGTGGCAGCTCAACAGCAAGAGGATACGACGCAGCACACCGCCACCTCCGCAGGGCATGGGAGGTACGACTGGCCGCAGGCGAAACACACATCTGCGCCAAATGCGGACAGCCAGTCACGGCTGCAGACCAATGGGATCTCGGCCACACCGACAACAGACAAAGCTGGACAGGGCCAGAACATCGCAGCTGCAACAGGAAAGACGGACAGCACAAAGCAGCCGCAAGCATCGAACACTGGACGCGACACCAAGCCAAGCCGCAGCAGCAGCCACAGTCGCAGCCAACAGGCAAGCGCGAACGCAAACACGACACGACACAAACGAATCAAACGCAAGCGGACAAGCCAAACAAGCACACGCAACAAAAACAACAAAACACACGCCAAACAGGAAAAAATACAATCAACCAACCCGCCAACACCCCTAGGGGGGTACCCCGAACGGCAAGGCCAAGACCGCCGGTGAGGGGACTCGCAAGTTCGCGGATAGTTCAAGATTTGACGGACTGGCCGATACCGTAATTTTTCCGGTTCGAGGATTGGAGGTCGAATGGCGACGCATGGCGGCGCACGCACACGCTCCGGTCCGATGCCGGATCCGTCCAGCGCACGGTCGGACGCGCGTGGTCTTGGCGCTGATATTCTTCCGCTTTCGTCTCGTGGCTACCGTTACCGTCCGAAGGCTTTTCCACTGTCCGAGTGGACGATTTGGGACACTTGGAAGGATGATGACGGTTTTCACAAGGAGCGCGACGAGAAGGCTACTGAGGCGTGGAATCGGCGTGAGCGTGAATTGTGGCGTGACCTGTGGCGGTTGCCGCAGGCTATCGCATGGCATATGCCGCGTTATGGATACATGTTCACGACGATTGCCCTGTATGTCCGCCAGTTCGTATTGTGCGAGTCTTCGGAGGCGAAGGCCGCTGACCGTACCGCGCTTGCACGGTATGCCGACACCATCGGTTTGACTCCGCAAGGCCTTCGTTTGAATGGTTGGGCGATTGTCGACGACGAGCCGAAGCCGAAACGCTCGGCAGAATCTTCTGACAAGATCATTCCGTTCAAGAGCGCTAAGCAGCGGTGGCTTGAGAATCAGAAAGAGGATGCGGAATGAGCGAGCAGAAAGAGCTGGTCGTTCCGAAGTCCCTTGGTTTTCTTTTTGCTGACTGGATTGCCGCGCATTGTGTCGTCCCCAACGGTTTTGACCTTGGCAAGCCGTTTGAGCTTGTGGGCTGGCAGTTGGACAATGCGATTGATTTTTATCAAGTGAAGCCCGATGCCGTGTATGATCCGGCTCGGCCTCGTCAGGCTGCGGCGTTCAAATGGCGTCGTGGACAGATCGTTGGCGGTCAGAAGCTGGGCAAGTCGCCTTTCGGTGCGGCTGTTGCTGCTTTTGAGGGTGTTGGCCCATGCGTGTTCTGTGGATGGGCGCGTGGCGGCGAGACGTTCCGCTGCTCCGACTGGGGTTGCTCGTGCGGTTTCGAATACGTGTATTCTCCGGGTGAGCCGATGGGCATGCCGCGTCGTACCGCTTTGATTCAGCTGCTCGCCACTTCGGAAGAGCAGACGGCGAACGTCTACCGTCCTTTGCAGTCGATGGTGCGCAATGGTCACCTGTCCGATTTGATGAAGGTTCGTGAAGGTTTCATCCGCCTTCCGAACGGCGGACGCATCGACCCTGTGACGGCTTCGGCGCATTCCAAGCTGGGCAATCCGGTGAACTTCGTCCTCGGCGACGAGTCCGGCATCTGGACTAGGCGCAGCGGCATGTTCGAGGTTGGCGACACAGTGATGCGTGGCGCTATGGCCATGGATGGACGCATGTTGGAGTTGACGAATCCATGGGACCCGATGGACGCCAGCTTTGGCCAGATGACCTACGAGAGCACGGCGTCGGACATCATGAAGTTCTTTCCGAAGCATGACCCCTTATTGGATTTCGCGGATCCGAAGGACAGGCGGAAGATTCTCGAATTCGTCTATTCCGGTTCGCCGTGGGTGCCGCTCGATCAGGTCGAAGCGACCGCGACCGAGTTGATGGCCCGTGACCCGGCGCAGGCTCGACGTTTCTACGGTTGTGAGATCGTGCAGGGTTTGGGTTCGTATATGCCTGAGCCGCTTTACGATGGCACAATGGTTGACCGTCAGCCACCTGAGCCGGGGGCTGAGATTTGTCTTGGCTTCGATGGTTCGCAATCCGGTGACTGGACGGCATTGCGTGCGGAGACCGTGGATGGCTGGCGTTGGACGCCGACGTACGGGCCGTCAAATCGTCCGGCGTATTGGAATCCGGTTGAGTGGGAGGGTCGCATACCGCGAAGCGAGGTCGACGCCTGCGTGTCAGAAATGTTCGACAGGTACAAGGTGCAGCGCTTCTACTGCGATCCGCATCCGTGGGAGTCGCAGGTGGACGAGTGGGCATGCCGCTTTGGCGAGGACATCGTGGTGCCTTGGCCGACCAATCGCATCGGTCGCATGTATGACGCGCTCACCCGCTTCATGGAGGATACGGCCGACCATTCCACGACGCATTCCAACGACCGCATGGCTCGGTTGCACATGATGGCGGCGCGTAAGGTCGCCAAGCCAGGCGACAAGTACGTGCTCGGCAAGCCGAGCGAGAATCAGAAGATCGACATAACCATGGCCGACATCCTCGCGCACGAGGCGGCGTCCGACATGAGGGCGCTCGGCTGGAGCGCAGGCGGCTCACCGGTCATGGTGTACGGCTGGTAAGGAGGCTCTTGTGGAGCTGATACAGGCATCGAGGCTTTCCGACGATGACGCGAAGCTCATCAGGAGCCTCACCTACCGGCTTGCACGACTGCGCAAGCCTCATAGGCAGTGGGATGATTACTATCGCGGACAACAGGTCATCCAGAGCATCGGCATCGCCGTGCCGGCTGAACTCCGTTCGTTCGTTTTTCCGCTGAATTGGCCGCGCATCGTGGTCGATAGCGTCGTGCAGCGCCAGCAGGTCAAATCCTTCTCCATACCGGATGACGACAAGGTGTCAAACGAGCTGCGCGAGCTTTGGGAATACAACAACATGGAATCGCAGCAGGTGCTTTTGCACACGGAGACACGCGTGCAGGGCCACGGCTTCGTATGCATCGGTGCTAACCCGAAGGACAGACGGCATCCACTGATCACCGTCGAATCATCCAGGAACATGATCGCGCGCATCGACCCGCGCACGAGAACCGTCGAATCAGCGCTCCGCGTCTATTTCGACCCTTGGGAGAACGGGACGCCGGACTACGCGACGCTGTACACGCCCGAATACACGCTCTGGCTGGAGAAACAGCACGGCAAGTGGGTCATGACCGGCCGCGACGACCACCACCTCGGCGTCGTCCCTGTTGTGCAGTTCCTCAACCGTCCGCGCGCCGGCGACTTCCTTGGCGAGAGCGAGATGGCCGACGTGGTGCGGCCGACAGACATGGCCGCACGCGCCATCCTCGACCTGCAGATCGCCATGGAAACTCACGCGGTGCCAGGCAAATGGGCGATCGGCGTCACGCACAACGACTTTATCGACGCGAAGACCGGACAGCCGGCATCGGCGATAAAGACCTATTTCAACTCGATGCTCACCTCCAAGAACGCGAACGCGAAATTCGGCCAGTTCACGGCATCCGACCTGTCGAACTTCAAGACGGTCATCGACCTGCTGAGCGAGCAGATGAGCGCCATCACCGGTCTTCCGATGCGTTATTTCGGAATGAACACCGCCAATCCAGCAGCCGAGGGAGCCATCCGCGCCGACGAGCTGAGACTGGTGAAGAACGTCGAGCTGAAGAACGCCGTTGACGGCGATGCATGGTCGCAGGTCATGGCCGTGGCGCACAAGCTCGCCACCAGCGACGACATTAACGCGAACCTGGTGCGCTGCGACTGGGAGGATCCGAACACGCCTACCTACGCTCAGCGCGCTGATGCGATCACGAAGCTCATGGCGTCCGGCATCCTTTCCCGCGAGGGGGCATGGGACGAGCTTGGCTGGAGCGAGGCCCGCAAGGACAAGGAGCGCGAGTACTTCGCCAAGCAGATCAGCGAATCCTATGGCCAATTCATGAAGGACGTGGACTATGGCGGCGACGATGGCGGGGCAGACGCTTCCACGGGAGGCGACGGCGCAGAACCGTCTGCTGCGCAGCCGAAGCAACCGGCTGGCCGCGACGGTGCTCAGACTGTGGCATAAGCACGCGCAACCAGACTTCGACACCGCCTTCGCGGACATGATGCCTGAACTTTTCCGCGTATTGGACACGGCGCAATACCACACCGCCGCCGACGCGATCGCATCGACGCCGAAAATCATGGAACGCTTCGACGTGAACGCAGCACACCCGGAATACAAGCCGGACCCATGGCAGTGGGTCGGCGTGAACGGCAACGGCATGGATACCGTGGACACGATGTGGACGGCGATCACCATCGGCAAGCGGGCCGTATCCAACGGCGCTCCGGTGGACGTGGCCATGGACCGCATAGGCGTGACCTTGGTGCTCAGGACGCGCACCATGCTGGCGGACACTCACCGGTCGGCCACAAGCATGACCGCTCGCGGCATCTGCTACCAATCCACCTACGTGCGCGGCCTGACACCGCCGAGCTGCGGAAGATGCGTCATCCTCGCCGGACAGCCATGCGGCAAGACGCCTTTCGAAAGGCATCCGCACTGCGACTGCATCGCCGTCTACACCGGTCCGAAAGCACCGGCAAACGCATGCACCAGTCCGAGCGAATACCTTGATTCACTGGACGAAGGCCAGCTCGCCAAAGTCCTTGGCGGAAGGGCCAACGCCCGAGCCTACGCGGACGGAGCCGACCTCAACCAGCTGGTTAACGCCCAACGCGGCATCCGCACCGCCCAGATCGACGGGCGGAACATCAAGTACACGACCGAGGGCACCACGCGCCACGGACTCGCCGCATCACGCATGATCGACTCCGGATACGCCAAGGAATTCGTCAAGAACGGCGGCCGGTACACAAAGGTCGACAGGCCGCGTCTCATGCCCGAGACCATTTACGCCCGCTGCGGCGACGATCATGAGAAGGCCTTGGGCATGCTCTACAAGTACGGCTGGATCCTCTAGCCGAAATCGAATTTTTCACCGGCATCGCGATGGTGTCGGCGCCGGCACGCGATGTGACGGCCAAGGAAACCACAAGGAGAAAACACAATGCATAGGAAATGGTGGAATCTCATCCGCATCCGCACCATCGAGACCGGTGCCGAACCGGGCGGCGGAGAGCCGCCGCAGCCTGAGCCGCCGCAATCCGACCCACAGGCGAATACCGGCGGCGAAGGCGACGAGAAGCTCGGCGAACACGGCATGACCGCGCTCAAGAACGAGCGCCGGGCCAACAAGTCGCTGCGCGAACAGCTCGCCGCCGCGAACGCCAGAATCAAAGAGTTCGAGGATCGCGACAAGACCGACGCGGAAAAGGCCAGCGAGAGGATCGCCAGCCTGGAGAAGTCCAACACCGGCAATGCCGCGAAGGCACTGCGATACGAGGTCGCCGTCGACAAGCAATTGCCGAAGGTCTTGGCGGAACGTCTGCAGGGATCCACTCGCGAGGAGCTGGAAGCCGATGCGGACAGCCTGCTGAAGCTCGTCAACGTGCAGAACAAGCCGAACGTCAAGCCCGACCCGAGTCAGGGCAAGGGCGGCGACCCGAAGCCGCACAGTCTCTCCGAAGCCATTTCCGCATATTACAAGTAACCGATTCCTTAGGAAGGAGACAACCTTATGGCTGTCACTCTCGCAGAGGCGAAGAACAACGCCCTCGAAGACTACGACCCTTTCGTCATCGACGAATTTCGAAAGTCCAGCGTCATCCTCGATTCCCTCATCTTCGATGATGCCGTGAACCCTGCAGGAGGCGGCGCGACGCTCGACTACTCCTACCGTCGGCAGGAGACCCAGCCCACCGCCGAATTCCGCGCCATCAACACGGAATACTCGCCGAGCACCACCACGACCAAGAAGTACAGCACCACACTCGCCGTGCTCGGCGGCGCCTTCGAAATCGACCGAATCCTCGCGAACGTCGGTCCGAAGGGATCCGACGAGGTGACTCGCAACATCAATGACAAGGTGAAGGCCGCGATAACCCTGTTCCAGGATACCGTGATCAACGGCGACGTTGGCGTGAACGATAAGGCCTTCGACGGCTTGGACAAGGCGCTCACCGGCTCAAGCACCGAGATGAAGCCCACCTCCGGCACCTACGACTGGACCGACCTCGAAGGAGAGAAGGGCAACAAGGCCATCGACACGCTCGACGAGTTCCTCGACCTGCTTGACGGCACGCCGACCATCGTGGTCGGCAACAAGAAGGCCCTTGCCCGCGTCCGTGCCATGGTGCGCCGCACCAGCATGTACGTGCGCGAGCAGATCGATGGTCTCGCCAACGCGAACGGCCGTCCGATCAGCCGCGAATCCTATGGCGGCATCCTCTTCGCCGACGCCGGAGAGAAGGCCGGCAGCAACGATCCGATCATCCCCATCGCCGGAGACGGCACCACCAGCCTGTACGCGTACCGCGTCGGCTTGGACGGCTTCTGCGGCATCACCACCACCGACGGCACCCTCGTGAAGACCTGGCTGCCTGACTTCACCCAGCCGGGCGCAGTGCATCGCGGCGAGGTCGAGCTTGGTCCGGTCGGCGTCGCATTGAAGGCCACCAAGGCCGCTGGCGTGCTCCGTAAGATCAAGGTCAGGTGATCATGATGTGGCGAATCGAAGCTCCGAATAATGAGTACAACGGCGTCACCGCCGGCGTGACCTTCGTCGGTGGCGTCGGTGAGACCGATGTGGATCCGTCCGACTATTTCCAGCGTCACGGCTACACAGTGGCCGAGGTGCAGGCCGACGAACCGAGCACGGTCGCCGACGCCGCGAAGCCGAAGAAGAAGACCAGCGAGAAGGATGGTGAATGATGAAGGAGACCAAGAACGGACGCCGCGAGAACGTGATCCCGGCAAGCGCGGTGTATGTGCCGCAGCCGGGCGGCGCAGCTAAGCCGCTCGATACGGTGCTGTCCGGCATGCCCGCCAAGCAGGCTGCTGCGGTGGGGAACGCCACCACAGGTCAGGAGATGGCCACCATCAACGCTTTGCTGGCCAGCCTGCGCGACGCCGGTATCATCGCGAAGTGATTCCATGACCTGGGCGCAAATCGACGATGTCGCGGTCGAACTCGGCCGCGACATCGCCTCCGACAGCACCGAAGGCAGGCAGATCGGGAAATGGCTCCGCCGCGCCGAAATGATGATCCGCAACCGCATCCCAGTGCTGGACGAATGGTGCATGGACGAGAGATATCGGGAGACCGTCATCGAGGTGGAATCCGCCGCCGTCGCACGCAAGGCGCTCAACCCGGAGGGCGTGAGCAGCACCATGCTGCAGATCGACGACGGTAACATGCAGACCAGCATCGACAGCTCGCGCAGTCGCGGCGAGATCTCCATCCTCGACGAGGAATGGGACATGCTGCTGAAACGTGTCAGCAGCGATCTCGCTACGGCGGTCATCGCTCCGGAACCCGTGGTCATCCCGCTGCCGCACTACCCCTACGACTACTGAGGAGGTTGACATGCCAAGCATGGCACCTCTCATCGGAGCCCTGCCGAAACTACGCCAGATGGCCGAAAGCCTCATGACCGACCAGTGCGTTGTCACCCGCCCCGGAGTCACCACAACGGATTCGGACACGGGACTGCCGAACACCGGCAAGGAGAAGGTGTACGAAGGCAGCTGCAAGGTGCAGACCAGCGGCGGCCTCGCCAGCGAGCAGACCGAAGGCAGCGCGGCCCAAGCCATGGGCGCCGTCTCGTTGGTCTGGTCTTTGTACGTGCATTTTCCCTACGGCACTCCAGGCCTTCGCGCCGGTGACGTGGTGGAAGTCACGGAATCCGCTAATCCGCTGCTCGCCGGCAGGCGGTTCAGGCTCGTCTCACCTCAAAGCGAGAAGACGCACGCCACCGCCTGCCGTTGGAATGTGAAGGAGGACTCATGAGTGGAACGTTCGACGCTTCGCAGTTGACGGCCTTCGGTGACGTGCTGCTCGCCAGGGGAGTGGCTCGCCGCGCCTTGATCTCCGCTTCGGTGAAGAAGGGTGCGCAGAACGTCAAGAACTCGATTCGCGACGACCTGAAAGGCTCAGGCAACAAGGCGTTCCGCAGCATTCCGATCACCTACACGATGATTGAGACGCCCGGACGCATTTCCGCTGAGATAGGACCTACAAAGGGCGGCACTGGTTCGCTCGCGAACATTGCGTTCTTCGGCACCGCTAAAGGTGGTGGAACGCATCGATTCTACGAGCATGGCGAGGAAGAGCTTCCGAAGCTCGCGGAATACGTGGCGCGTGCCGCAGTGGAGGGATTCTAGTGCAGTCGATAATGACCTTGTCGAATACGATTCTCGACCATGTGCCAAAGCCTGCGGATGGGTGGAAGGTCTACAAGCAGACCACGCCGACGCCAACGGAGAAGCCGCCGTGGGTGATTGAGACGGTCACGACCAACGGTCATATCGTCGGCGAAACGCAGCAGGTGCATTGCGGCATCGGCACTTTGCTGGTGCGCATCGTGAGCACTACGGCCGATTCCGTCAACGTGCTGGCCGATGACCTCATGATTCCGAGGCTTGCTGGCAAACGGTTCATCGCGCAGGGTTTCGACACCGGCTGTCTGACGCTGTTCTCCGATTCCGGCGCTTATGCGGCCGGACTTACCGCAGAGGATACGGCGCTGCTTTACCAGTGCCGTCTTCTGACTTTCAAATTCAACTGGTCACGCATGTGACCCCAAATATTTAAGGAGGAGTCATGGTTTTGACTCTGGGAACCGAAGTTCCTTCCACACCGGCGGACGGTCTGGTCAACACGATCTGGGTGCCGTCCATCAAAAACATCCAGAAGCCGACCGCTGCAGAGATCAACGCTGGAACCGACCTGTCCAACTACGTCACCTTAGGCGGGTGGAGCTGCACTCCGTCGCAGGAGTCCATCTCCGACCAGCGAGAGAACAGCGCGCAGGATTACGAGAATCCCGGACGCAAGAAGATCAGTGGCCCGAACGTCGAGGTCATCGACAACACCAACACGTCGCATTCCACGCAGAACGCGGCAATGGAGACTTTGATCGAGGGCGCGGAGGGCTATTTCGTGCGACGCTACGGCAAGCAGACGGATAAGACTTTTGTCGCCGGCGACATTGTGAACGTGTACGCGGTCCGCATCGGCATGAGCGCCAAGATGGCGATCGCCGCGAACAGCGTGCTACGCAGCAAGGTCAATTTCTCCGTCCGCGCTCCCGGCTGGGCGGAGAACGTGAAGGTCGCCTGATTGACTCTTCCCGCACCGGACTTTCGTCCCTTTCGCCGGTGCGGGACACTCTTTTCTCTTTTCCGGCAAAGGAACATGAATATTAGAGCGAAGGAACAACAATGCTTAAAGTCACCAGGCGCACGCGCGAGGTCGATGTCATCCTCAACCAGCAGACCGCCGAGGACATCGCCAGATTGGGTGATGCGCTGGCCGAGGAGACCACGCGCGAACAAATCACGGAGGCTGGGACTAACCGGCAGGCGAAGGCCACCGCGCGGCGCATCGAAGAGCTGCGCGAACAGGCGGATGCGGAGACATTGAAGCTCACGTTGCGAGCATTGCCGGTAAGCCAGTGGGCGCAGGCATTGGCCGCGCACCGCAATGACAACGGCACGAACGACATGTTCGGCACCGCCGCCGCGGCATTGCCGCTCATGCTTGATTCCGCGACCATCGGCGGCAAGCCGGTGGCCGACGAGGACAAGACCGAACAGGCGTGGCGCGGCCTGTTCGACGAATTGACGGATGGCCAGTTCACGCCGATCTGGCAGGCCATCGCGGAACTGAACGGCACCGCAGCGGACCCAAAAGCGGCATTCGACCTCGCCTCGCAGGTTCTCCGCAACTAGTCGAGGATCTTAAGATCTGCCGCCAGCTCGGCATCAGCTATAAGCGTTTCATGGGCTGGCGTCCGAGTGAGGGCGATGAGGTCGAATGGGATGAGACGGAACGTAATTGGATGCGCTCGTTGGCTGAATACGAACGGTCATTATGCCCCTTGTGCGGTTTGCCTCGCTCGATCTGCCAAGACCCGAAGGGTGAACTTACATTGCATGCCGAAACCAGCGTCTGCTGGGCCACTGCGCACATGCAGCAGGCCATGAAACGGTGGACTGATGCGAATGGCAGGGACAATCCGGCCGCGAACGCCTTGGTGGCGCATTTGACCTGACATTTTGGAGGATGCTTTGGCGGAGAACAAGAACATCGTCATCCGGTTGATGGCGGACACAGCCTCATATGAGGCGGCGATGACCCGCGCCGGAAGCACCGCGAAAACGGTTGCTTCGGGCATGGAGAACACCGGCCGCAAGTCCGCGCTCATCGCCAGCGGCATGACCGCCGCAGGGCTGGCCGTGGCCGCGTTCGGCGTGGCTGCGGTCAAGATGGCCGCAGACTTCGACCAGCAGATGAGCACCGTCCAGGCGAACACCGGCGCGACCAGCGCCCAAATGGACCAGCTGCGTGCCGCAGCAATCGAGGCAGGCGCGAGCACCGTCTATTCCGCTACGGATTCCGCTGATGCGATCAACGATCTCGGCAAGGCCGGCATGAGCGTCACGGACATTCTCACCGGCGGCTTGTCTGGCGCTTTGAATCTGGCCGCCTCCGACGGAATGGCCGTGGGGGATGCAGCCGAATACATGGCCAACGCGTTGAGCATGTTCCATCTGAAGGGCTCTCAGGCTTCCCAGGTGGCCGATACTTTGGCGGCTGGCGCAGGCAAGGCCGTCGGCAATGTCTCCGATTTCGGCGAGGCGTTGAACAATTGCGGCGCGCAGGCGAATAGTTTCGGCATGAACGTGCAGGAGACCACCGGCGTACTGGCCCTGTTCGCGCAGAACGGCACCATCGGCGCCGAGGCCGGCACCCAATTGAACAGCATGCTGATGAAGCTGGCCGCACCGTCTACCGAAGCCGCCAATACGATGAAGGAATTGGGCATCAGCGCCTATGACGCTCAAGGCCATTTCGTCGGCATGGCGAATTTCGCCGGACAGTTGCAGAAGGCCGAAAAGAACCTGACCGACGAGCAGCGCAACCAGGCGAACGCGACCATCTTCGGAAGCTACGCGATCAAGGCCGCGAATTATCTTTACGAGGCGGGCGAGTCCGGTGTCAACAAGTGGACGGAGGCCGTGTCCGAAAGCGGGTACGCCGCCGAGCAGGCTGCTGCGAAGAACAACAATCTCAAGGGTGATCTGGAGAATCTTGGCGGTTCGATGGAGTCCCTGATGATTTCCGTTGGCGAGGGCGCTCAGGGGCCTTTGCGCAAGATGGTGCAGGGCTTGGATACGCTGGTTGACGCGTTCGCCGGTTTGCCGTCAGGAGCGCAGCAGACGCTCGTGGTCATGGCATCATTGGCCGGCGTGTTCGGCGCGGTGCACAAGGCCGCGGGCAATCTCAACGGCAGTACAAGCACCATGGCCAACAACATCGGTCTAGCCCTTGACCCAATCCAACGCGTCAAGACGGCGCTCGGATCCGCGCAGACGGCTTTCGACCTGTTCAAGGGGTCCTCGATGAGCGCTTCCGAGCAGATGGAGGCGTTCGGAACTTCCGCTTCCAAAGCGCAGTTGAAGACCGCCGGTTTCAAGGCGGTCGGCAGCAGCATAATGAGTCTGCTTGGCGGCCCGTGGGGCATCGCGCTGACGGTGGCCGGAGCGGCGTTATCGGCTTTCATTTCTCAGCAGCAGAAGGCTAAGGCGGCATCCGAGCAGCTGGAAAGCGCTCTGGAGTCCGGTTCGGATGTCGCGTCCGAAATCGCCGGAGCCTATCAGGATATGAGCAGTGGCGGCGTCAAGTTGACCACATGGCTTGACAAAGCGGGTATCAGCCTGACCGACATGACCAGCGCGGCCATGGGCAACGAAGCCGCGTTGAAGCGCGTCAACAAGCAGATCAAGGAAATCGACAAGCCCGGCATTGGCGGAACCGCGGCAGCCGCCATCAAGAAAGCCCTGAAAGAGGAATCAAAGGCCTACGATGATGCTTCCAAGAAGGCCAATGAGAAAAGCAAGGCCGCCAAGAACGCCGTGGACGCTGACGGAAAGTCCGCATCGGCAGCGAAGGAAGCTGCCAGCGCGAACAAAGAGCTTGGCTCTTCCGCTTCGGATGCGTCAAGCCAAATCGACGATCTGGTTCAGTCGCTGTTTGGTTTGGAGTCGGGCAATCTGACTGCAGACCAGGCGGTCGACCAGCTGAACCAGAAGATCGGCGAACTGTCAAAAACATGCGAGGACAACGGCATCGTCTTCGACCAGTCCGGCAATCTGCTTGACCGTTTTTCCGAGGAGGGCACGAAGACCAAGCAGGCCTTGGAGGACATCGCCAGCAGCGCCCAGAACGCTGCGGAGAAGATTCTCAAGCAGGGCGAGAGCACCGGTTTCAGCAGCGGCGAGATCGAACGCGCGAACGGCGTGCTGCAGGACGCGCGTGACGCGATCATCCGGCAGGCCGAAGCATCGGGCATGAGCGAACAGGCCGCTAACGCCTTGGCCGACCGTTGGGGTCTGAGTTCCGACAGCATCAAGGCTTCCATCGACAATATCAGGATGACCGCCGACAACAACAAGGCGAAGCTTGACGTTGACGATTCCAAGGCCAAGTCGAAGACCGATAATGCGAAGAAAAACGTTGATTCGGTCAATAAGGCTAAGGGCACAGCGAAGCTCGATGCCGACGATAAGGCGTCTGGCAAGGCCAAGAATGCCGAGAAGAACGTCGAATCCGCGAACAAGTCCAAAGGCAAGGCCACTCTTGACGCGACCGACAAAGCCAGCGGCAAGATCAACGCCGTCAACGCCAAGAAGCTTAACAACAAGAACATGGTCCTTACCGCTTCTGACCATGCGTCCAGCAAGATCAATGCGGTAAACAATAAGCGTCTGAATAACAAGAAGACCACACTGAACGCTTCCGACAAGGCGTCCAGCAAAGTGGATTCCGTGAACCGCAAGACCATCCGAAACAAGAACTTCACGGTCAGTGTCACCGACCATGCTTCCGCGACCTTGCGGAGCATCCAGAATTATCAGATCGCGGACAAGAGCTTCACCGTCACGGAAAAGACGAAGAAGGAGGGTGGCTACACCGGTGGAATGTTCGCCGATGGCCACTTCCAGCAGTTCGCAGGCGGCGGCATGTTTTCCGGCTACGTGGATCCGGCGTGGGCGCCCGGCAACGGGTTGAGCGACAGCGTGTATCTGCTCAACGCTCGTCTCACCGCGGGCGAGTTCACGCACAATGCCGCGGCCACGGCCTATTACGGCGTCGATAACATGCGCCTGCTGAACGAGCGGAAGATTCCACGCGAAGTGTTTGCCACAGCCAATCAGATGACAGGCAATCAGGTCAGCGTACAGGTTGATACCGCTTCCGTAGTGGCGGCGATAACCAGCCTGCACAATGATCTTGGCGCGATTATCAGCGCCGCGTCCGATGATTCGACGGTCAGCGACCGTGACTTGGGGAGGTTGATCCGCAAATATGCGCGAGCTTAAATACACGTCGCATGATGGCACGGTCATCGACCTCAACGACGATGATCTGTGGGTGGCTGACCTGCAGGAAATGCGCGGATACGCATGGACGTACACGCTGGCCACCCGCGGCATCAAATCGGTGAGCAGAAACGCTTCGACGGCGAAAATGACCGTCCGCACCAAAACGCCAGCCGCATTGGATGCCGCTCAGACGGCTTTCGATTCGGACGTGCAGGCCGTTACGCCAGGCATGTTGACCGTCGATGGCGAATGGTTCCAGCGGGCGTATGTCGTCGGTTCTTCACTCGGTCTGGTGCCATGGCCGGAATACGCGCAAGTCGATTACACGATTGTCCTTTGCGATGGCGTCTGGCGTCGCGCGCTGCCGGTGCAGCATTTCTTTCCGATGACGGCAGGCACCGGCTCGCAGATTGACCTTCCATTGGACTTGCCGACCGATTTGGCTCCGTCGAAAATCGCCTTGACGGTGAATAATCCGACCGGCAAGGCCGCTGAGTTCACTGCGGTCATTTTCGGCCCTTGCGTCAACCCGTCTTTCCAGATTGGCGGCAACACTTACGCGGTTGATGTGACAGTGCCGGAAGGCGGTCATGTGTCATTATCGGCCACTGGATTACGGAAGACGATAACGCTGACAGCCGAAAACGGCGACGTTTCGGATGTTTTCGACAAGGGCGTTCGCGGCAACGGCAGCGGAAGCGGCTCATATGTTTTCGAGCCGATACCGGCAGGAGATTCGCTGTTGACGGTTCCCGGCAATTATGGCATCGATTTGACCATGTTTGACGTTTCTGGAGGTGTGCCTTGGCTGACGTTATCATCGCAGACGGCAAGCTGACGCCACATGCGAGCGTATCGCAGGTGATGTTGGATTGGGCTTGCGGCACGGACGAAAACGACTTCGAACTGACCATCGATGACGCACTCGCGCCGAACATTTCACAAGGCTGGTATTTTTGGCTCGATGGAAGTGATGTTGGAGGCCGAATAGTCGATCGTCGCGTGTCCGTCACCGGAGGAACTTCCACGACAACCTGGATAGGTCAATCGTGGACCGGAATGCTGGCGGCGAAGATATTGCAGCCGGACGCGAATCAGGATTACCTGACCGTCTCCGGCAAGCTGCCTGACATCCTCAAAAACCTTTTGAAGCGCATCGGTTTGGATACGGTTTTCACTGTCGATTCCTCCGATGCTTCCACTTTGTCTAATTGGATGTTCCAGAATCCACGTTATGTGGACGCCTACACCGGCTTGCGCACATTGCTTGCATCATGTGGCCGCAGGCTTGATTTCAAAGCGTCCGGCAACAAGATCCTGCTTGGCATCGTGCCGGTGCAGACCATTGCGAACACGATCGATTCTGACTTGGTGGATTTCAAGGCCGAGACCAACCGTCGCGCGGTGAATCATCTCATCGGCCTTGGCTCGCAGGAGCTCAAGAACCGTCTGGTGGTTAATTATTTCGCGGATGCAACCGGCGGGGTGAGTCAGACGCAGACGCTCGTAGGCGCCGATGAGGTATGCGCCACATACGACTATTCCAACGCGGATCTGGGCACGCTGCAATCCGAGACGAAGAAGCATCTGCAGGAATTGCAGACCGGTGGGTCGGTCGAGGTGACGTTGTCCGATGAGGTCGGCGACGGTCTGCGTGTGGACGACAAGATTGTTGCGACGGATCAGGCTTCCGGCGTCAACGTCACCGCCGTGGTGACGAAGCGGATCGTGAAAATCGATTCCGGGATTTTGACTTCGACGTTCGAGGTCGGACTGCCGGTGCAGTCGGCGAATGCGAACTATTCCGGTTCTTCGTCTTCCTCTTCGTCTTCCGGTTCGACCGGTGGTGGCGTGTCTTTGACGGCTGGCCGCGGCCTGTCGATTTCAGGCGGCACGATCAACGCGGACGTCGCTTCCGAGGATTTGGATTCCGTCAGGCAGGTCGCCGAGTCGGCGGACAGGACGGCGTCAGGTTTCGCGGCGCAGATCGGCAAGGCGAATCAGACCGCCGAGGATGCGAAGAACGTCGCCGATGCGGCCAAGACCGTGGCCGACAGTGCCAAGTCGGGCATGATGACCGATGACGAGCGGTCGAAGCTCGCTTCGGTCGAACGGGGTGCGAACGCCTACACGCTGCCGAAGGCGTCCACGGACGTGTTGGGTGGCGTGAGGGTGGACGGTTCCTCGATCGTGAGCGTGGATGGTGTCATCAGCGCGCATGTCGGCGACGGCGCTTCCGGGAGGGTCGTGTTTCCGATCGGCTATGTGGTGATGAACACGACTGGTGTTGACCCTTCTGTTGATTTCGGCGGCACTTGGCGGCAGTTGCCTTCGCTTGGTTGTTTTACGTTTGAAAGGATTGGATAGTGAAGTCTGACGGTTACTCGAAGTATGTGTGCGACAAGTGCGGTAAGACCGCTTATGTCGCCGCTGGCGATACTGAGGCGCGTGAATGGTTCACCGTGCGCCGCTATTCGGCTGGCAAGGCGACCCGCATCGCGGAGGATGTGACGCCCGACATCTACGAATTATGCTCCAAATGCAACTCGTCTTTCATGACGTTCATGCAGAAGGATGACGCTTCGTTTGAAGCATGGTTGAAGGAGGTTGAACAGTGACCATCGAACTGGTTGACGGCAAGGCCGGAGTTGCACACATCTCAAGCGATGACAAGGCGATCATCCACCAGGCCAAATTCGGCAAGTCCGATATGGTGTTCGATTGGGGTGACGTGCTGAAATGCACGATGGGCAGTGCGAACAAGGCGACCATCGGCACGGGCTGCGCGAGCATCCAAGGCTTGGACTGGCATATCACGTCGGCGGAATCGGTGACGATTTCCAACGGGTCGCAGGGCATGAAACGCAATGACATCATCTGCGCGCATTACCATCGAGATTCCAAGACCGGTAATGAGAATGTGGCATTGACCGTGTTGAAGGGTTCGCCGAATGCGACCGCTGCCACTGATCCGACCATTCCGTCAGGGAAGATATTGTCCGGCGCGGTTGACGCATACATGCCGTTGTGGCGTATCCCATTGAATGGCATCACGGTCGGCACGCCGGTGCGCCTGTTCACGCCGAGAGGGGCTTTGTGGGATTCCGTAACCCAGTCGGGTGAATGGGTCGTAGTCGCGCGCCCTAGAGGCTATGACGCCTACTCCGTCGCAAGCATGGTTTTCAAACCGAATACGAACACGTCAATAGACATCAAGCTGCCGATCGAAGCGGCAAACTGGGATTCATACTCCGTCGAATTGCAGTTGATGAACGACGCTAAAAACAAAGTGCCGTCGTTCAACAACATCTCGATGATTACGAACAGTCATTCGGCAAAAGGATTTCAGCTTGTCGCATGGAACGCCAGCGGCACGTCGCTGAGCTATCGCATCGCCGTGACTGTCCACGTCTTCGACGCGAAGCAGTAGTTTTCCGTACCCACAGACGCTTATCACCTTACGGCGGTAGCCAGAACGGCGGCTTTTTGCCACAACGATGACCTATATCGTTGCCTAAACCGTCGTCACCGGAAACGATACGTTGCCAACATGCCATGTCTTTGCAGGAATGGTCGCATCATACGATGTGCGGAAGGAAACCGTGTTTCCCGCGACGTATAGAAAACGATTCTCCATATGGTCTTCATAGGAATTGTCTACGAACTCGTTGAAGCCTTCACTGGCGGACTGCACGTCCATGCTTGCCAAAGCCACTCCATTCCACGCCTTATTGCCGAAAGTCCCTTCGTTGACCCACCGGCAGTAGACGGTCGCCAAGCCATTGACGACGCATCCACTGATCGTGAATTCAGGGTCGGAGGTCAATTTCGTGAAATGAATCGGGGTTACGGAAAGCTATTCAGCAGGTCAATATGAGTTTCTGCCATGCTTTCTGCATGTCCTTGAGGACGCTCAGATCGGGCTTGAGGTAATACCGTGCGGTGGTTTGGATGTCGGAATGCCCGAGCTGCCGTGCGACCACGCTGATGTCGGTTCCGGCCTTGATCGCCAACGTGCCGAACGTATGGCGCAGGTTGCGTGGAGGCACGCAGGGGAGTTTCATGCGCTTGCGCCAACTGCGGTAGTGGTTTGCCACTTGGTTCGCGTTCAGGTTGCCGACCAGTCGGCCGGTCTTCGTGCCGTGGCGTAGTTCCGCCAAGCGTTTGACCGCGAACCGTGGCAATGCGACGGTTCGTCGGCTCAGATCGGTCTTTGGCTCGGTGACGGTCTCATGGCCCGCCACCCACTGCACCGACCTTTTCACCGTGACGGTGCCGCGACGCAGATCCAAGTCGGCCCATTCCAATCCGACCGACTCGCAGCGGCGCAGTCCCGCGCACACGGACACCAATAGCCACGCTTCCAATGGATGCCCGTAGAAGCCTTTCAACAGGCGTCGGACTTCCGACGCTGACAGTACTTGCGGCTCATAGTGCCGTAGGTGCGGCAGGCGTATCTCGCGTCTGGTCACGTCATTGTCGGCCAAACCGCGTTTGAACGCGAGTCGCAGTATCGCGCGGAACACCGCGTAGGCCTTGCGTGCCGCTCCCGGCTTGTCGAAGGAGTCCAACCATGATTCGATGTCCGCCACGCTGATCGCGTCCATGTCCCTTCCGCTCCATTGCGGGAGGATATGGCAATTCAGGGCGCTTTCGTAGCCTACTTTGGTGCATTCGCGGAGTTTCGCACATGAGGGTTTCCAAACGGTGGTTACGAATGTGTCGAAAAGCATTGGTTCCTTTCCAATTCTGTTGAATAATCCCACACATCGTCGTGTTGCCGTTGGATGGGCGTGTGTGTGGGTTTTCCTATTGTTCCATATCCCTGTTTTTTAGGAGGATATTTTGACTCAGATCAAATTCGATTTCGGCCATCCAAGCGCCGATGGCATAGCTGACTTGGGTGGGGAGATTATTCATGTGGTTCCGACAGAACAGTTCAGGAACGGCAGTCGTATCGTCGTGCGTGACTCGTTCGAGGTGCGTTTGGACGCGCGCGGCACGGCGACCGTCACCGTTCCGCCGACCGACGGCACGTTCGCGTATGAGGTGACTGTCGGAGAAAGTGAGGATACATGGCGTTTCGTCCGTTGCGTCCAGGTGCCGGATTCGACCACCGTGTTGAATTTCTCCGATTTGGTCGAAGTCGATTCGACCACGCTCACACCGGTGCAGACCGGTAATCCGTTGGCCGACATCGACCAGTCCGATGTGGATTGGGCCCTGTCCACGATTAACGCCTGATTTCAAGGAGGTTTGTTTTGGCTAATCCCGATAAGTTTTTGCGTCTGCGTGATTACGCCCGTTTGGAGCGCGCGCAGAAGGATGGTGTCGTGGACGGCACCAAGTTCGCCTACGACAGTGCGAAACACGTCGTGTCGAACGTGCGCGAGTATTTCGACGCGCATCGTGACGGGCGCACGTATGGCGTGCGTTTCCCGCTCTATAGCTTCTCCAATTCGCCGGACGGAGTGAAGGTCGGCGACAATGCCGGTCTGACCGTCGTACCGTCCACGAATTATCGTGCCGGACGGGACGATTACGCTGGTTTGAGCGCGTTCCGCGTGTTCGACGCGAACGTGGTCGCGAACGATGATGGCACGCCGGTCGTGAAGGCCATCAAGGGCTTGGCTGGCAATTACGCGAAGGACGGGTCCAACGGCGACGTGTTCGTCATCACCACTCCCGGCTTCTACCGGTTCGAGTTCGACACGAACCATTGCACCATCTGGTATTCGGACACCCAGTACGACGGCTATTCGCCAATGCCGGGCGCGCTGCTGCCGGACGGTTCGCTCCGCCCGTGCATGGCGTACGCGAAATACCCGCTGTCCAATTACGGCGGCAAGGCCGCGTCCGTCTCGGGTCAGATTCCGGCCTCCATGAGCGAACAAGGCTCCGTGGCCGTAACCACCAGCAAAGGCAAGGGCTACAGTGGAAAGACCTCAGCCGACACGTTCTACATGCAGCTCATGCACATGCTCAAATACGCGGCCAAGGACATCGAACGCCACTTGGGCGGCGACTTCAACGGTTCCGCTCAGGTCAACGTCAGCAAGGCCGAAACCAACGTCACCCGCGCGCTGGTCAAGGCCACTGACGCGGCAAGCATCGACCTCGGCTCCTACGTGAGCGTCGGCACCGGCACCGACCGTGGAGACAATAAGACCGGCGAGGCGGCGGCATACCGCAAGGTCATCTCCAAGACCGTCGTGGACGCGGCCACCACCGCGATCAACGTGTCCGGCGCGGCCTTCACGACCACGACGGCCATGCATGTCACCCAGATGCCGTACCTGACCGGTTCGACGGACGGCGTGCTCGGCAACGACGGCATCCCCCGCGAGGACGTGTCCAAAACCCATCAGCCGATCAAGCTCCAGGGCATCGAACTGTTCGCCGGACTCTACGAGACCGAAGGCGACATCATCCTGAAGAACGTGAAGGATTCGGACACTTCCGGCCATACCGAAGTGTGGAAGGTGTTCGACACCACCAAGGCGAGCGGCACCGCCATCACCGCCGACTACGTGCATGTGGGCGACTATCCAGCCGTCAACGACAAGACCGACAACCAGTGGCAGTGGCAGACCGACTTCACCGAAAAGCACGGATTCCTGCTGCCCACCGGCGTCGGCGCGACAAGCACCAGCGGTCTGACCGACGTGCTTATCATCAACCCGATCAGCGCTCCTGGACTGCATGAGTTGCTGCGCGGTGGCTCTCTCTGGGGCGGCTCGCGCTGCGGGTTGTTCGGCGCGAACGGCGGGAGCGATCTGTCGGACGCTTGGTGGTACTGCGGCGGTCGCCTATCCGTTCTTGGCCGCACGCACGCCTAGTGCGGGCGGTTGGGGGTGAGCGCCAGCGAGGGGGCGAAAGCCC
>OFMB01000324.1_pt1 | contig 32661 bp, 29 predicted proteins | sample 1541111 | NCBI WGS metagenome assembly OFMB01 (sample SAMN04209241, study PRJEB22552) | human gut metagenome | biome: gut; material: feces | host: Homo sapiens | place: USA: Oklahoma
GATGTCACTGGTTCGAGCCCAGTTGGGGGAGCCACAACAGAGTAGTCTTTTGACTACTCTGTTTTCTTTTTTATCTAAATTTACTGCTAAATCGGGCGAGAAGGTGAGCGTTAAGAAAACAGTCCTGTGGACTGTTTTTAGTGAACTGGGATTGTGCGAGTGCTGTTTAAGAACCAAACATAGTATGCGAGGCAGTTACTTTCCTTCCTTACAAAGTAAGTTGGGGGAGCCAGAAAACGACAGGTTTTTACCTGTCGCTTTTTTAGTGAAATAAATCCTTACGAATTTGTGAAATACGCTTTGCGTGTGCAATATTCCTTCTCAATGTGAAATGCCTACGGCGTAAGCTGATTTATTTCATTTCACTTTCTGCGTAGGCAGAAAATTTCACAATTCTTTATGTATTATTTCACTGTTTGCACAGCAAACAATTTCACGGAGCAGTTGATGTGTGGAAACGAAATTTCAACCATGTCGAGCATTTTTTTGATTACGGCAGTGCCGTTCGTAAGGTTATGTGTACAACCAATGCGGTTGAAAGCATAAATTCAAGTTTCAGAAAAGTTACAAAAAAGGGTGCTTTTCCAAATGAAATGCACTACTCAAATTGATCTATTTACGCACAACCGTGCTTTACAAAAAGTGGAATGGCAGTAAGGTTCAAAATTGGGCTATGGTCAGAAATCAACTGGCTGCGAATGAAAAAATCAGTGCCCGTATTAAAAAATACGAGCACATGATTTAAGGCATTAACATAATTTTTTATGCTCTTTAAAAAACTTACACACTTTTCTTGACAAAGCCTCATATCTATTATTATAATGATGATGACCATGAACTCCCATTCCCAGGAGAGAAAATGTCTCCTGATGGTGGTAATAACCGGTATGTTTACACAATTTACGGTGTGAACAATCCGAGAGTTATTTTTAATAATAGCACTACTGATGCTGCAACCAGACAACAACATCCCGGTATCAATCAACCCGGAATTGAAATAACAGAAGATGAAATGTGGATAGTAAATGAAACTGCATATAGTCAAAAGCCACAAGGAATTACAGTTCATTTTTATCGTCCTTCTGATTGGGAGTATTGGGACACAAGAATTTACTTCTATGAAGATAATGATATTCTGATGGAATGGCCTGGTACGCTGATGAATAGTCAAATGTACGATAATTGGTTAGCCTATACGATATATGGTATAGACAATCCTAAAGTAATATTTAATGATTCTTAAAATAAGCAGATACCAGGAGTATTACAAGAAGGTCACTTAGTAACACGGGATGTGTGGTGTAAAGATGGTATATGGTCAACATATAAACCGTAATATACTTTGATAAGCAATCGGATGACAAAGTCTTTTGCTATGTCATCCGATTACAATATACTATAACAAAAAGAGTGATAGTGTATGAATAAAAAAACTAAAATTATATTGATAATTGTATTAATTGTAGCATTTATAGCATTAATAATACTTTTGCTTCATCCTTGGAAGAGTAACAAATCAGATGGTACGGAGTATTATATGTCAAAAAAATATAACTATTGGTTTGAGGTGGATAATGGTCAAGCAACTTTGATTAAATATACGGGTGAAGAGTATCATGTTAAGCTTCCGTCAAGTGTTTATGGAGTTCCAGTTACAAAGTTAGGTGAGTATGAGGTGCTTAATCTTTCAGGAGCAGCTAAAAGGGGAATATTCGAAGACAGTAATGTGTCAGAAGTGAGTATCCCTGAAGGTGTAACGGAAATATGTAATGATGCATTTTATTCTTCAGGTCTCTGTGAAGTGAATATACCTTCCAGCGTTAGAGTAGTCGGGACAAGGGCGTTTGCTTTTTGTAAGTATTTAAGGTCTGTGGAATTTGAAACAGGAATAAAAACAATAAGTGAATCAATGTTTAGTAATTGTAAAAACCTGCGTTTTATCGAATTGCCAAGTAGTGTAGAAAAGATAGAAGGTGATGCCTTTGCAGAATGTGCGTTACAAAAAATAGATTTACCTGAAAACATAAATACAATTGAATCTTATGCATTTAGGGAGTGTGATTCTCTAACATTTGTTACTATACCACCAAAAGTAACATCTATTAATAGTGGGACGTTTTATAGCTGCGACTTTTTAGAAAAAGTAAATATTCATGATGAAGTTAAATATATAGCTAATGATGCTTTTGATGGATGTGATAAACTTACAATCTGCGGAATAAAGGGTAGTTATGCAGAACAGTATGCAAAAAAACATAACATACCATTTGAAAAATTGGATGCAACAATTCAGTCTGTAAATTAATAATTATCGGTTTGTTGATAATTAAAACTATATTTTTTACGAGAGAATTTTAATATGATGGAGAAAATAAAAAAATATAAATTACCTATTGGGATATTGTGTGCAGTGATAGCGATACTTATATTGCTGCAAAGCTGTTCAAGTGAGCATTGGTGGTTTGGGTACACATATGAAACCGATGGATATACAAATAAATCGGCAACAATTGTAAAGATAAACTACCCGTCAGAGAAAGTTGTAATTCCTTCAACAATATTTTTCCATAAAGTAAATGCTTTAGGCGGATATGTTACAGGATACAATTTGTGGGGAGCAGAAAGGAAAGGAATGTTTGAGGATAACGATATAGTAAAAGAGATTGTTGTTTCTGAAGGGATAGAGTATATATTTAACAGATGTTTTGACCATTGTATTTCATTAGAAAGCATACAACTCCCAAGTACTATAAAACAATTCTCTTTTACGAATTGTGAAAGTCTGAAAAATGTTAATTTTAATGGTGATGTAAAAGAAATTGAAAGTTTATCATTTTCAGGCTGTTCTTCATTAGAAACGCTTGTAATTCCGGATAATATTGCTGATCGTGGTATAGCATACGGTGCTTTTTCCAGTTGCACATCACTAAAAAGTATAAATATTCCCGATAATATTACTGCAATACAACGATATGCATTTAGTAATTGCATATCCTTAAAACAGTTAGTTTTGTCTAAAAATATTAAGAGCATTGAATGGGGTGCTTTTGAAAATTGCACCTTGTTGGAGAAAATTATCATTTACGATAAGGTAGAATATATTGCAGATAACGCTTTTGAAGGTTGCGATAAGCTCACAATTTATGGAATAAAAGGCTCATATGCAGAACAATATGCAAACGAACACAATATACCTTTTGAAGAATTAGATAACATAGATGACTGATTATATTTGCGGAGATTAAATAAAGTCAAATTTTAGAATTTAAATGCCGACAAGTTATAGCTGTTAATGCTATTAACTGTCGGCATTATTTTTTGCCCTTTTGCGTTGAAAGCAGAAAGGACAATTATGATTTGTAGAAACAGAAGTCCCCCAAACGACCTGAATTAAAAAATTCAGATTGATTGGAGGAAAAATTAATGGATGTAAATTGCAATAGCAAGTTGAAACAATTTTTTAAGAATATCGTGTTCATTGAAGTAGATATTTGTAAGTCACCGCAGTAAGGAATGTTGTAAACAAACGGCACCCCATAAAATTCTGTGTAAATAATAATCCTTCAAGCAATAACAAAACAGCGGATTGGAGCTTGTAAAATAAAGTGTGTAAGTTAGAAAAATAACTTGCACACTTTTCTTGACAAAGCCTCAAGAAAATTTGCGTTTGCACTTGCAAGCTGATTTGATACATCATCGTACTTGTCCTTTTCGACATACTGACAGCCTGCAAGGTTGCCGAGCTTAACATCTGCCACATTGTTTACCTTTTCTGCAAACTGTTCAAATGTTAACGCTTTGCCGCCAAACATGGTTTTTAAAATTTCCATTAAGTCCATTTGTTTGCTCCTTTCAATTTATTAGCAATTGTGTGTGCTCAGATATTTGAGCAATATTAAAAGCCCCCGAAATTCGGGAGCTTATAACCATAATCTGTAATTTTAAGGGTAAAAGTAAAAGGGATGTTTCAAACACCCCTTTAATACCCTTTTAAATTCGTTTAATTTTGTTTTTATTCAATCAACTATGTAACTTTACCTTTTAGCAGTAAAGGCTTATACAAACTAATTTAAAGCCGCTTTTGTATTCGCATATACATTGTCATACAGTATATCGTCATATATCTTTTGAGCTTTTCTTCCAAGACTATTATAATCATAGCCATTATTTTCCCAGCAATCAGGATTCATGTCAAGCCAATCAGAAAAAGCTACAAGGGCATTACGTACAGTAGTAGCTTCTAAGATTTTTTCAGGATTTGGAATATACTTTTTTATAAATTCTGCATTTTTCTCATTTATTACGATTGCCATAATATCATCCTCCTCCAAATGAAGTAGCCTGTATAAGTAACTTATCCGTTATACTATAAACGAAAGAACAACTTTTACCTGTAAATTTTACTCGTTTATCTAAGTACACCGAACCGTTTTTCTTCATACTTATAAAGCTCGGTTCAGAGATACTTATTGGATTTGCAATAGTGTCCTTTAATTGTTCTAAAGTTGTACCTAATCGCATATCTTTATGTTTTGTTGATGTTTGACCTAAAACTCTGTCAACAAAATGTGTAGTAAAATCCGTTATGTCATAATCAGGGTTACTGTTAATTTTCAGACCAACAAGTTCTCTTCTTATTTCATCAGCTTTACTTTCATATAAATCGAACCCTGTAAAAGGAGATATATTTCCTTCATCAATAGCTTTTACATAGCCTTTAAGAAGTTTATACCTTTCAATATCATTATACTTCACATTGTAATATTCTGCAAGTGTTTCAATGTTATTGATATTATGTTCTTTGCTCCAAGTTCTGTAATACTTTTTAGCAACACCGGTAGATTTTTGAGAGGTACTTTTACCAAATCCGTAAACTTGCGAGCGTGAACCGTCAGGAAGTAATCCTGTTTTTTACAAAAGCTATGCAGTTCTGATTCCTGCCGTTTCAACTTGCTTGAATAGTGACTGAAATTTTTTTCTAACTTTTGTAACAGCTCTTCATCAGAGAGGTTATTCAAAGCCTCATCACAAGCGGCAAGTGTTCTTTTGGTTGTCCTGATTTTGCGTTCAAAAGCTCTTTGCTGTTGTTCTGCATCATACAGCGTGTGCATTGAGCCCTCGGGATATTCAATGTTTTTAGCATTAAGTTCTTCGATGTCTTTGGCTGAGTACATTCGAGCAGAACCCTAAGAGCTTTTCTGTAAAACATCTGTAGAGCATATTTTGTCCTCCGTTTCAGGTTTTTAAGCAATTCCTTTTAACGGATCTTGGCAAAATATGCTCTACTTTTTATTTGCAGCTCTTTTTCTGCCCTAACTTTTATTATAGAGCAATATTTGAAAAAGAAGGGCTTTGATGAGGGTTAGGGTTACGCTCCGCAAGCAATTGGCGGGGCAGAAATCTTTTGATTTTAAAAATGTATAATACGACATACTGATAGTAGTATGTTATACTATGCAAAATATATAGAAAGTATACCGAAATTGTATAACTGAATAAAATATACTAAAAATAAGGATAAAATAACTTAAAGATATTGAAAATAACTATAGTATGTGCTAAAATTAGACAAAAGAAAAGGATTCGGAAAACCGAATCCTCAAATCACACACTGTGATGGTTGCCTAAGCAACGGATAGAATAAATGTTTATTTGAACTCATAGTGTAAATCCAATAAGGTAATTAGATTATCTTAATAATATTACAAAATAAATACTTTGTCAATAGAAAAGGAGGAAATTTATGAAGAATTTTAATGACGATTATTATGTAGGATTTGATATAGGAACGGATTCTGTCGGATATGCAGTAGCCGATACAGATTACAATCTCTGCAAATTTAAAGGCAATGCTATGTGGGGTGTTGATCTGTTTGAGGAGAGTAATTCAGCTGCCGAGAGAAGAACTCTTAGATCGGCACGAAGAAGAGGCTTGAGAAAAAGAAACCGTATTGAATGGCTGCAAATGCTTTTTGATGAGGAAATTTCAAAAGTTGATAATGCTTTTTATCAGAGATTAAAAGAAAGTTGTCTGTATCTTGATGACAAATCATCAAATGTTCCGTATGCGGTTTTTGCAGACGGTAATTACACCGATAAAGAATTCCATACAGACTACCCTACAATATATCATCTTAGAAAAGAATTGATTAAGAGCTCACAACCACACGATATAAGACTTGTATATCTTGCGTTACATCATATTATAAAACACAGAGGACATTTCTTGTTTGATAATATGGGGTCTGATTTTGAAAGTGAATCCTCGTTTGAAGCTCTTTTTGACGATTTAAAACTTTACTTAAAAGAAGAATGTGAAATTGAATTTGAGTGCAATGATTCGTTAAGATTTTCAGAAATATTAAAGGACAAAACATTGAAGAAAACTGCAAAATCGTCCGAATCGTACAAGCTTTTCGGTTACAGTAAAAGAAATAATCCATATGAAACCGCTTTGATAGATTTGATGTGTGGCAGAAAGGTTAAATTTTCCGATATGTTCGGTGATAAGTCGTTTGACAGTGAGGAGGTAAACGGTATTACCTTTGAAAGCGGTTATGACGATAACGAAAATACATACCGTGATTTGTTACAAGAAAAGTTTGAACTTATCGAAAAAGCAAAGGCGGTTTATGACTGGGCAATTCTTGCAGATATTTTGAACGGTGAAAAGTATATTTCATTTGCCAAAGTCAAAACATACGAAGAACATAATTCTGATTTGAAAATGCTCAAAGATTTCGTTAAAGAGAGATGTAAATCGTTATATGGCGAAATCTTTAGAATTACAAAGGACAAGCTTGATAACTACACGGCATATTGCGGAAAGTACAAAGAAAACGGCAGAAACGGTGTGATTCAGTATCGTACAAATCAGGCGGATTTCTGCAAATATCTGAAGAAAAAGTTTGAAAAGCTTGACAAAACAGGCTATGAAGAAATGTTTGATAAGATTGAAAACGGCACATTTATGCCGAAAATTGTCGTAAAAGACAACGGCGTTATTCCTATGCAGGTGAATAGGAGTGAGCTGAAAGCAATTCTGAAAAATGCTTCAACTTATCTTGAATTTCTTAATAAAAAAGATGAAAACGGAATTTCTGTAAGTGACAAGATAGTCAAAATTTTTGAATTCAGAATACCGTATTATGTAGGTCCGCTGAATAATCACAGCCTAAAATCCTGGCTTGTCAGAAGTGATGAAAAAATATATCCGTGGAATTTTGACAGTGTTGTTGACATAGAGCAATCGGCAGAGAATTTTATAAATAATCTGACTTCAAAATGTACATATCTTCCAACGAAGGATGTAATACCTAAGAATTCGATTTTATACAGTGCTTTTACGGTTCTTAATGAACTGAATAATTTAAGACTTGACGGAAAAAAGCCTGATGTAAGTCTTAAACAGGCAATATTTAATGACTTGTTTATGACGCATAAAAAGGTCAGAAGAAAAGATTTGCTAAATTATCTAAAAAGCGAAAAAGGTATTACGCCCGATATCACAGGCATTGACGGTGATTTTAAGTCAAGTATGCGTTCTGCAATTGAAATGTCACAGTTTAATCTGACCGACAGCGAAAAAGAGGACGCTATAAAAGCTATAACTGTATTTGGCGATGATAAAAAACTTTTAAGAAAGCGTTTAAAAAGGCAGCTCGGTTCAAAATTATCGGATGAAGATATAATGAGAATTTCTAAACTCAAATACAAGGATTGGGGAAGATTATCAAAGGAGTTTCTTACCGAAGTTTATAATGTCGATAAAAATACAGGCGAGTTGCAATTTAACATTATCCATGCACTATGGCAGACAAATGATAATCTTATGGAGCTGCTTGGCTCAAAATACGGTTTTGAACAGAGCAGACAAAACTACCTTGACGGTATTCAGACAGGGCAAAGCCTTGAGAAAATGGTGGAGAATCTCTATATTTCTCCTGCGGTAAAACGACCTGTGTATCAGTCTTTGAAAATTATGCATGAAATCAACAAAATTCAAGGTCATGCACCTAAAAAGATATTTGTTGAGATGACAAGAAAAGACGGTGTGAAGGGCGACAAAGGCCGTAAAGAGTCAAGAAAGACCAAGCTTGTAGATTTATATAAAAAGTGCGGTGAGGATTCGGGCGAACTCTGGGAATCTCTTGAAAAAACACCTGATGATGAATTTAAAAGAGACAGACTGTATTTTTACTATACTCAATTCGGCAAGTGTATGTACACGGGAGAACCGATAACTCTGTCGGAATTGTACAATAAAAACATTTATGAAGTGGATCACATTTTCCCTCGTTCAAAAGTTAAAGATGACAGCCTTGATAACCGTGTCCTTGTAAAGAAACAGGTTAATGCTCACAAGGATAATACATATCCGCTTGACAGCTCAATTCGTGAAAAGATGAAAGGCTTCTGGCATTTGCTTATTGATAAAGGCCTTATTAGCAAGAAAAAGTACGAGAGGCTTACAAGGGCAACTCCGCTTTCTGACAGCGAACTTTCAGATTTTATTGCAAGACAGATTGTTGAAACATCTCAATCGACAAAAGCAGTTGCGTCACTTTTTAAAGAATTGTATCCCGATACTGAAATTGTGTATGTAAAAGCGTCAACGGTTTCTGAATTCAGACACGAATATGATTTCTTAAAATGCAGAGAAGTAAACGATTTTCACCATGCAAAAGATGCCTATCTAAATATTGTTGTCGGCAATGTGTATAACGAACGCTGTACACACAACAAGTCCATATTTATCGAAGGTTTGAAAACCAAAGCTTATAGCCTGAACAAAATGTTCAGTTTTAATACACCGAACGCATGGTCAATTGATGATAATAAGTCAATCAAAATTGTCAGAAAGACTATGAACAAGAACAATATCCGTTTTACAAGGTATGCTTTAACAAGAAACGGCGGACTTTTCAAGATGAATCCTCTGAAAAAAGGAAGAGGACAGGTTTCGCTAAAACAGAACTCTCCGCTTTCGGATATCAGTAAATACGGAGGTTATGACAGGCCGACATCCTCATATTTTTCATTTGTGAAATATGAGGGTAAAAAGGGTAAAGAAATGCGTCGTCTTGTGGCAATTGATTCTTACATTAAGGCTCGGTATGAAGCGAACCCTGAAAAATATCTGAGTGAAAATCTTGGATTGAAAAATCCTGTGGTTCTGATTCCCGTCGTAAAATATAATGCCTGCATTGAAATTGACGGTTTCAGAATGCATATAAGTGCAAAAACTGATAAGCGAATACAATACAAACCCGCTATGCAATTAACGGTTAGTTACGATACAGAAAAATATATAAGAAATATTGTTAAGTTGAATTCAAAGCCTGAAAATTACAATATTACAGAGCTTGACAAAGTGAGTGCCGATGAGAATTTGAAGTTGTTTGATATTTTAACCTCTAAAATGACGGATACAATTCTAAAAGTTAAATTCGGTGATATTGGTGCAAAAGCAGCATCTCATCGTGATACTTTTGAAAAACTGGATATTAGAAAACAATGTTTTGTTCTTGCAGAAATACTTAAAATCATACATTGCAATATATCAGAGGGAAATTTAAGATTTATAGGAGGAGCAAAACAGTCAGGCTCAATTAAAATGAGTTCTGTCATATCAGGAATTAAAGGTGTAAAGTCGATTTATCTTGTTCATCAGTCGGTAACAGGTTTGTTTGAGAAGAAGATTGATTTGTTACATATGTAAGTTATCAGAAAAGAGGAAATTTAGATGAGTTGGAGAACGGTAGTAATTACGAAAACATCCAAGCTGGATTACAGCATGGGACACCTTGTTGTGATTGATAATGATTTATGCGAATTTTATTGACAATCATTATACAAATGTTATAAAATAACCTTATAGATTTGCCGTGCACAGTATAGTGGGTGCATTTTATTCCCAATTTGAGGTTTGAGGTTTGAGAATAGTGTAAATCTATAAGGTAGTAAAACCGGTAAACTCCGTCCAATCGTCATTCATCGTTTGAGAATAGTGTAAATCTATAAGGTAGTAAAACTCAAGCAAATCAATATCACTCTTATCATAGTTTGAGAATAGTGTAAATCTATAAGGTAGTAAAACCATTGCGACAACAGAGGCAATTGAACAAGCGTTTGAGAATAGTGTAAATCTATAAGGTAGTAAAACGATTGACCGTAAACGCAAGACAAGGATTAGTTTGAGAATAGTGTAAATCTATAAGGTAGTAAAACGGTCAAGTTCTTCCCACCAAGTAATAGCTAGTTTGAGAATAGTGTAAATCTAATTAGGGTACAAATTTTACTCGTGGACTGTGAAAAAACAGCATTGCAAAAAACAATAAGGCACATAACCGTTATCACTTTCGGTTATGTGCCTTTTTATGTGCCTTTTGTAGTTTAATAAGTTTGTTAAGAATACCACGATTGATTACAGTCCAAAACAAGGAAGATTTCAGTGCGTTAATTTCCAAAGTGAGTTCCACCATGAAAGTTACTTTGGGGATTAACTATTTACTTTTTCGTTTAAGTTTGCGGTAAATATGAATTGTATAATCCGTTATATTGTGTTATTATGTAGTAAAATAGTGTGCAACATTGGTGTTTTGAAAAAAATTATGTTGCTGAAATTAAACTTGAAATAACTGACGGGTGGCATATGGTTCGCAAAGTTGACAAAACAAAGCTTCTGACTGTTGTCGGGATAATTATATTCCTGTTCGGAGGTGCGGTGAGAATTTTTTCTCATCTTACTTCCTCGGCGGACAATTATATTGAAAATTTTGATGTTATTATCTTTTCGGGGCTTATTATAGGCTGGGGTGTGTCTGTTGCATATCGCATTGTTCAGAAGAATATACGAATCTGCCTTGTGATATCTGCGGCGCTTATGCTCTTGTGGATGGCTCTTCGTGCCATAAAATACAACAGCCCTGCCGACATCAACACATACGGACGGTATCTTTGGTATTCATATTACATAGCAATGGTGTTTTTACCGCTTATGATGTTTTTTGCAATGCTGAATATCGGTAAGCCCGAAAATACAAATAACCGAAAATATCTTTTGATTATACCTGCCGCCGTTCTTGTGCTGCTTGTTATGACGAACGATTTTCATCAGCTTGCTTTTGTATTTGAACCCGATTTTCACAATTGGAACAAACAATACAGTTACGGTCCTGTTTACTATGTAATTGCAGTGTGGATTTTTATACTTGTACTTTCGTCAATTGTGCTTTCAATAAATCGATGCAGAATTTCCGCAACACGCAAAAAGCTGTGGATTCCGATTGTAATAATTCTTGTCGCAATAATTTACACACTCTGGAATAATCTGAATCACGGATATTCGGGACTTAGAATTTACAATGTTCCCGAGGTGTTCTGTTTTGCCTCAATTGCTCTATGGGAAAGCCTTATTCAGATAGGTCTTGTGCCGTCAAATACGGGTTACGGCGATTTTTTCAATGCGTCAAATCTTAACACTCTCATATTTGACAATGAGGGCAATGTGAAATACCGCTCAAAAAACGCAACAAATGTTTCAAAAGATGTTGTTCTGCAAAACGGTAACAGTGTTGTGATTGATGAAAATATAATTCTTAAAAAGCATAATATAAAAGGCGGTAAGGTAGTTTGGACGGAAGATATATCGGCAATTAACCGAATTAACAGAGAACTTTCGGAAGTAAAAGAGCAGATTTCGGAATACAATGTAATCTTAAAATCAGAGGCAGAGCTGAAAAAACGAAGAGCGGCAGTAACCGAACAGAACAAGCTCTATGACAGTATAACCGAATTTATCCGTCCTCAGCTTTGCGACCTTGAAAATATACTCAAAAATATTGAAAACAACAGGGGAGATATTTCGGTTAATTATGCCGGTGCCTGTGTTGTTAATGTCTACATCAAGAGAATAAGCAATCTGCTCATTATGGCAAAAAGCAGAAAAATGCTGAATGCTTTTGAGCTTGAAAACAGTATCCGAGAACTTGCCGAGTACATTTCTGTTTACGGAATTTCGTGTTCGTTTTTCAGTAATGTTTCGGGAGAAATTTCAGCTGAAAAAACGATTGCACTTTTTAAATTCATCGGGATTTTTATAAGGCATATAATGAACTGCACAGATGCGTTGCTGTTTAATTTAAAAGTTCATGACAGATTTATTGATTTAAAAATCAACTGTGACAGCAAAAATGAAATGAAAATTCCCGATGATTTACTTGACGATATTATAAAACTCGGCGGAAATGTCACCACGGAATATGACGCTGACACGCTGTTTGTGTTTGTTCGTATGCAAAGCGGAGGTGATGACATATGACATCCATCCTTGAAATGCGTTCGTTTGTTTGTGTTATATTGATGAGTGTGCAATTTGTTGTTGCCTGTGCGGCAATATACAACGCAACGCAATCTTTTCTTTATAAAATCAGGTTGTGGAAACCGATTTCAGCGGTTATAATTGCAGTAATCTCTTTGACAATGTTTTTGGTAAGCACTCATGTCTTGAGTAAAATATATTATGATAACCAAATTAATAAAATGGCTGAATTTTTTGGCAGAATGCCGTTTGCTCTGTCTGTCGGCATAACGGCATATTGTGCTGTAATGTCTGTGTACATAACGGTAAGGCTTCATCATTGCAGGAATACCGATATTACCGCAATGTCAATTAAAGAAAGCTTTGACGGCTTGCCGACAGGACTTTGCTATTTTGACGAAAACGGACTTGTTGTACTGAAAAATAACCTTATGGAAAGCATATGCCTTGAACTTACGGGTAAATCGCTTAATGTTGCAATGCCATTCAGAGAGAAGATAAAAGAGGTTTCTCAATATGAAAAAGACGGGGCATTTACAGTCAGATTAAAGGACGGCAGGGTTTTCAGCTTTTCGTTGTCGGAAACGGAAATTTTTTCAAAACCGTATTTTCAGCTTGCGGCAACCGATATAACAGAGTTTACAAAGCTTACATCAACCTTGGAATATGAAATAGGCGAGTTAAAAAAGGTTAATGCTCATCTGAAAAAATACAATGAAATGGTCTATGACCTGACAAGAGAAGAAGAAATTCTTCGCACAAAAGAGATAATTCATGACAGGCTCGGCAGTACGCTGATAACAACAAGAAGATATCTTGAAAACGGCACTCTGTCTGAAAATAACAGTAAATTACTTGAAATGTGGAAAAACAATATTTCTGTTTTAAATACCGCAGAGAGTGATTGCAAAGACGAAAACTTTGCTAAGGATATTGAAAATGCCGCAAAGCTTGTCGGAATAACGCTTGAAACAGTCGGAAATCTTCCGACTGATAACAATGCGGTTGCACGGGTTCTGACTTTTGCAACAATGCAATGCCTTAACAATGCCGCAAGACACGCAAAAGCAGATAAAATGATTCTTGAAAGTCTTGATGACGGTGAAAAATATATTTTTAAATTTGCAAATAACGGCAGAAAACCGCCTCAAAAAATCAATGAGGGCGGCGGACTTTCTTCCGTAAGAAAAAAAGCGGAACAAATCGGCGGAAGCATGAAAATATCGACTTCCGAAATTTTTGTTCTTGAAATCACAATACCGAAAAGCGAGGTGCTGCAGTATGACAAGAGTGCTGATAGTTGAAGATCAGTCAATGCCGAGAACTTTATTTGAAATGTATGTAAACCAAAGCGAAAACTATACGCTTGCGGGCTCAATAAGTAATGCCGATATGACGGATTATCATTGTGAAAATTCCGATGTTGACCTGATTTTAATGGATATATGCACTTCAATGGGGGCAAACGGTCTTGAGGCGGCTGAAAGAATAAAAGCAAAGTTCCCGAAAATTAAGATAATCATTGTTACCTCAATGCCCGAATATTCCTATCTAAAGCGTGCCAAGGATGCAGGAGTTGACAGCTTTTGGTACAAAGAGGTAAGTTCCGAACCTATTATTGAACTTATGGACAGAACAATGAACGGTGAGCGTGTGTTTCCCGACACAACTCCCAAAATTAAATTCGGCAACGCAATGAGTACGGATTTTACCGAAAGGGAGCTTGAGGTTTTGCGTGAACTGACAAGCGGTGATACAAACACGGAAATTGCCAAAAAACTTTACATTGCTCCGGGCACTGTCAAGAACTATATACAGTATATGCTTGAAAAAACAGGCTTTAAGTCAAGAACAGAGCTTGCCGTAAAGGCAAGAGAGGCGGGACTTGTAATCCTTGACGATAGAATTAACGACAAATAAATACTTTTTTCTGAATATGTGCCGTTTGGCACATATTTTTTTGCTGTTAAAACAGTATAATACAATTACAGGATATAACTGCTCAGACGGTGAATATCTTTTGTGCAAAACGCTATCTTTGTCCGATTAATAATTAAAGACAAAGGTGCATAAAATTTATTATTTAATGACAGGAGGAAAAACTATGGAGGCAAAAGGTTCAACTTTTCTTAAAGTAACGGGAATCCTTATGATTGTATTCGGTGCTATTGCATTGATTGTATCAATCATCGCCATTCTCGGTATCGCCGCACTTGCAGCTTTTAACGACGGTACATACGATATGACTATGCTTTATGTCGGCGGCGTTTTCGCACTTATCAGTGCGGTTGCTGAGTTTGTTGCAGGTATTATCGGCGTTATCAACGCAAAACTTCCGCACAAGGCAAATACATGTATTGTATGGGGCGTTATTGTTGCTGTTATGTGTATTGCAGGCGAAATTATCAGCATGATAGGCGGATCACAGCTCAATGTATTCTCTCTTATCTGCGGCCTTGCTATCCCTGTACTTTACATTATAGGCGCTGTTAAGAACAAAGCATAATTATTTTATTATTTACCCCCCTTTTTAATTACCCACCGTAAATATTTTTAGCACAAGGTCACAGCTGTCCGAACAATCGGGCGGCTGTGCTTTTTTTGTTTATGTTGTGAAATATGCCGTTTGGCACATTCATATTTTATCGCAAAATTGTACAATATAAGTGAAAGATATAGGTGAAAAGGGGTGATGTCCGTTGAAGAAAATTTTGCTCAGTGTTCAGAATAATTTGCTCAGTGAGGCTATTCAAAATGCCCTTGTAAAGAAGGGAAGATTTTGTATTGAGAATGTTTCACCGAATCAAGACGGGAAAATTCTTGATTTGTGCATTGCAGAAAGAGTTGATGTTTTACTTATGGATGTCACAAGACTTGCCGATTCAACTATTGAGAAACGGCTTGAGCTTTGTGGAAAAGTAAAGGAATATCTGCCAAGCTGTAAAACGGCTCTGCTCTGTGACGAACAGGCATATCCCGACCTTGCCGACAGGGTTAAACAGGCAAAACAATTCGGAAAAATAAGCTCGTTTTTTTATTCATCCGTAACGGCAGATTATCTTGCCGCCGCACTTGACGCACTTTAAAAAGGAGGTACTGTTTATGGGTATATTTGACAGCTTAAAAAATATGACAAATCAGGCTGTAAAAAACAATGTTTCAAAGGCCGTTTCGGGAGCGGTAAACAATGCGATGCACAAAAGCAAAACATTTGTATTTGCCGATTATCCGAAAAATGCAGATGAACTCAAAAAAATGCCGGAGCTTGACTTTTCGTCACCTCTTTCAACAGCGGCATTTGCTATGCTTGTGTTGCTTGAATATGATGAAAGTCCGGAAAACACAATAGAAATGCTTAATGTATTAAAAGGACCTCAGCCGATGAACGGGATGGATATTCAGTTTTTGCGTGACAGAATCAAGGGCAGGGGATATATTCCTCGCTCATATTTTGAGGGTTCATCCGTGAAGAACGATTATACACCGAATGTTCCGTACAAAATAACCGTTTCCGAGTATGCATATACCTATCAGAGCGAGGGTTATGCAAAGGTTCAGGTTCAGTCGTCGGGAGCAGACTCACCTCGTCCGATTGAGCTTCGCAGAAAGGGCAATCAATGGTTCTTATGGCGTAATCTTGCACTCTCTGATATACGAACTCCGGCTTCGGTTGACCCTTGGGCATGAAGGAGGGATTTTTATGAAAATCACGAAAAAAGCAAAGCGTATTTCGAGTGTTGTTTTATGCTTTCTCATGCTGTTGACAACACTTCCTATGACAGCCATAACCGCAAATGCGGCGGCTCAGGCTTATATCAAATATATCGACACCGAGGTTTACATAGGAGATGTCCTTAACATTATCGTGGGAGTAAACGGCGGCAGTACAGACGAAACCTTTACCTATCAATGGCAGGCAAAATATCCGAGCCTAAACTGGGTTAACCTTTCCGATAAAACCGACAGACCCAACTCGAAATTTTCGGGTGTTTTTACAGACCATCTTAAATTTCAGACCTACGCAGAACTTGTAGGACCTGACTCAGGGTGGAAAGATGTTGTCTTTAGATGTAAAGTAACGGGTTCAAAGAGCGGTACTTTTTATTCGGGAAAATGTAACTTTCCGGGACTTCTTGAGAAGACAGAAATTCCTATAATTGGATTTTTAGGCTTGGAGAAACCTGAACAGCGGAAAATCCCCTCAACTACGGCAACTCCGATAAACAGCACTTACTACAGTTTTGATTATATTGAGTGGTATGAGTACAAAAACAACAAAGTTAGCAGAAAGCTCAACGACGGAGAAGCTTTTGACAGCGGTATGTATTGTTGTCAGCTATACTTTAATATGAACAGAGGATATGCGGTTGCCAAGAACGCAGTATGTGGCTTGTACAACGACGACGGTCAGGCGACAATTCTTCAGGATGAAACCACAGGTCAATATTATATTTGGGCATATTACGTTGTTGCAGATAAATCACCTTCATTTTCACATCAGTTCACTGAGGCAGAAATTATGAAAGGCAAAGAAGGAACTATATCGGTTACTGCCAACAATGCCGCAAGCTATCAGTGGCAGATGAAAGTAAGGAGAAGCACAGGAAGATATGTGTGGCGCAACATAAGTGACAACTCATCCACATCAAACAAATTTTCCTTCAAGGGTACAAAAACAAATGCTTTGAGCATCAGACCGAATACGGATTTTGATGAAACTCATTTCAGGTGTGCTGTCACGGGTGAAAACGGTGATGTCATTTACAGTGTATCTGTTAAAGTTACGCAAAAGGTTAAGGCCCGTATTATACTGGATTTAAGAACGGGCGGCTTACCGGATGACACTATTACTATTAAGTTTGATAAATACACTCCTGACGGCGTCTATAATGGCAGCTATACACATGAAACGGTAAACAGTAATGCAAAACCCTTATATGTGTATTATGAAACAGTTCCGGGCAAATATGTCATTACTGTAAGCAAACCGCAATGCGTAACACGGGTATATGAAGCGAATGTTGTTAAGAAAGATGTTAACCTTGTAGTAAAAATTACTGTTCCGTATGATGTCAATATGGATGGTGTTATTAATGTTGTGGACGCAACCTTGGTTCAAAAATACATTGTCGGGCTTGAAGAATTTGACGATTACACTTTCAAAATTGCAGACACAAACGGTGATGGCACAATATCAGTTATTGATGCTACAAATATTCAGAAGAAAATCGTGAATCTTTTGTAAAGGAGAAAGTTTATGGGACTATTTGAAAAGAAATATTGTGACCTTTGCGGTGACAAGGTAAACGCCCTCACAAGGCAAAAGCTTTCAGACGGTTATCTTTGCAGCGACTGTAAGCACAAGCTCAGTTCGCTTTCATCAGGCTGGAAAAACAGAACATTAGCAGATGTTAAAGCTCATCTTGAACAGCGTGAACAGAACAGACAGAAATATTCGGCATTTGTTCAGTCGGCAAGTGCCGGTACAAACGAAAAGCTTGTTGTAGATTTTAATAACAGAAAATTCTATTTTACAATAGGCAGAGATTTCAAAAACAGCAATCCTGAAATTTTTGATTTTTCACAGCTGCAGGACTTTTGGCTTGAGCTTGGATATACAACTCTGCAGGATTCCGACCGTGACGGAATTCCTGATGAGTATGACCGCTATGATAACCGTCAGGGCAGGAACAGCGGTTTTGGCAGTCAGTTCGATACAACAAACTCATTTTCGGGGCAAAACGGTATGCTTGATGTTCCGCTTGCACTTCAGCCGTATGTTCGTGATACAAACACATCGTCATCACCGCAAAGAATATCTTCTTTAAAAGCAAAATTCATCGTAAATCATCCGTTCATAACCGATATATCAATGTATGTTGATTCGTCAATCGGTACTGTAAGGAATGAGCTTATGAGAGCGTTTGATGACGGAATGCAGTTAATGAGACTGTGTGAACAAATAAGGAACGGTATGCAGAACAATATGGGCTATCAGCAAAGCGGAATGCCTATGCAGAACAATATGGGCTATCAGCAGAACGGAATGCCCATGCAGAACAATATGGGTTATCGGCAAGGCGGAATGCCCATGCAGAACAATATGGGTTATCAGCAAAGCGGAATGCCCATGCAGAACAATATGGGCTATCAGCAAAGCGGAATGCCTATGCAGAACAATATGGGCTATCAGCAGAACGGAATGCCCATGCAGAACAATATGGGCTATCAGCAGAACGGAATGCCTATGCAGAGCAACACAGTAAATCAGCAAGTTTCACAGCCGTTTACTCCGCAAAATGCTGCGGCAATTGTTTGTTCTGCTTGCGGATATAAGCCTGACGGCAATCCGCCAAAATTCTGTCCGTTCTGCGGGGCTGCCATGACATAACCGATATGACTTTACGGTCGTTATTTCATAATATTTCCAAACGAAAAACGCGTGTAAAAAAAGAAATTGTATCCGTGAGTTATTCAAAAAATCATTCAAATTTTGACTCCTGCTGTTCTTTTTATGTGCGAAAAAAAGGTGTAAATTTCCTTTTTGACGCTATCTGCAAATGCGGTTATATCGCTTTTGAAAATGTTTTGATCGACGAAACGGATATGAGACTGCTGTGTGAGACCGCCGAAGACGCATTGGAAATTCTGAAAAAATATAATCCAAAAAACAAAGAACTGACAGTCGATGACGCCACGGTTACAATCGTTGAAATCATATTTTCCGACAAAAACAGTATGTCGGTCAGTATGACGGAACAAACCTTGGATTCGCTCGAAAAAGCGTTCTTTGCCCTTGCTGAAAAATATTGCAAAGATGTTTAATCTCTAAAAATAATTGAAAAGCAACCCTATGAAAACAACCCCACGGTAAAATAATCGTGGGGTTGTTTTTTTCTGTAAGAGAAAATGAGTGCATTTTTTCTTGCCATTACCGTAGTAATTGTTTATAATTAAGGTATGACAATAAAAGAAGGCATGAACAATGCAAACGATAGATGAGGCACTAAACAAACTGAAAAAATCTGATTTTCGCAGTCGGTTTCATTTAAAGCAAAAGGACATTGACTATATTAATGAAAAGGGAATGAATAAAATCCGCTCCCATGCAGAAGATTTTGTCAGAACACGGCTTGCACCAAAATATATTCCGAATGACGGAAAGCAAACGCCTATGAGGGGACACCCTGTTTTTATCGCACAGCACGCCTGTGCCTGTTGTTGCAGAGGGTGTCTTAACAAGTGGTACAGAGTTGCAAGGGATAAACAGCTTAATGAGGTCGAACAGCAGAAAATTGTAAATCTGCTTATGGCTTGGATTGAAAGGGAATACAATGATTATAATTCCAATAAAGAATGATAGATAAGGGCAAAAAGATGAGTGATAAATTAAGCGTGTTAAAAGATTACTTCGGACACGATTCTTTCAGAGACGGACAGGAACAGATAGTTGACGCTTTGCTTGACGGCAGAGATGCACTTTGCATTATGCCCACAGGTGCAGGCAAGTCTATGTGCTATCAGATTCCCGCATTACTTTTTGACGGGGTGACAATTGTTGTGTCACCTCTGATTTCGCTTATGAAGGATCAGGTCGGCTCACTCGTTCAGTCGGGAGTTCCTGCGGCATATATAAACAGCTCGCTTTCATATCCGCAATTTCTCCGAGTGCTTTCAAATGTTGAACACGGAAAATACAAAATCATCTATGTTGCACCCGAAAGGCTGTTGACTGACGGATTTCTCGACACCTGTAAAAAGATAAAAATCTCAATGGTTGCAGTTGACGAGGCTCATTGCGTTTCACAATGGGGACAGGATTTCAGACCGAGTTACCTCAAAATTATTTCATTTGTTGAAAGCCTTGCAAATCGTCCGATTGTCGGAGCATTTACCGCAACGGCTACGAATGATGTAAAAGAAGATATAAAGAAAATTCTCAGGCTTGAAAATCCGTTTGAAATTACAACGGGATTTGACCGCCCCAACCTTTTCTTTGGCGTAATAAAGTCATCGTCAAAGGACGAAAAGCTTATTGACCTCATTCGGGAGCGTGGCGACAGGTCGGGAATTGTCTATTGTGCAACCCGAAAAAATGTTGAATCTGTCTGCGAATTGCTCTGCGATAACGGCTTTTCGGCGGCAAGATACCATGCAGGTCTTGATGAGTACGAACGCAGGAAAAATCAGGAGGATTTTGTTTTTGACCGAAAAAATATTATGGTTGCAACTAATGCTTTCGGTATGGGAATTGACAAGTCAAATGTTACATATGTAATCCATTACAATATGCCGAAAAACATTGAAAGCTACTATCAAGAGGCAGGACGGGCAGGTCGTGACGGCGGTGAGGCTGATTGTATTTTGCTCTACAGTCCTAAGGATGTTCGCCTAAATCGCTTTATGATTGAAAATTCCGAGGGCAACGATGAGCTTACAATTGAAGAAAACGAGCAAATTCGTGAGCGTGATTTTGAACGCTTAAAATATATGACCTTTTACAGCACAACAAACGATTGTCTGCGTGGATTTATTCTGCGGTATTTCGGTGGTGAAAAAAAGGTTTACTGCGGAAAATGCTCCAACTGTCTTTCCGTTCACAAGCTTGTTGATGTCACAATTGACGCTCAAAAAATTATGTCGTGTATTGCAAGAACAGGACAAAGGTACGGCAAAACCGTGATTTGTGATGTGTTAAAGGGCAGTAAAAGCGAGAAAATTCTAAAAGCTGAGCTTAACAATCAGTCAACCTACGGAATAATGAAAGAGGTTACGGCAAGGCATATTTTCGGCACAATTGACTTTCTTGCCGAAAAGGAGTATATCTCAGCCGACAATGAAACCGAGATTCTAAAACTTTTGCCAAAGAGCAGAGATGTGCTTTTCGGACGGGAACGGCTTGTGATGAAGAAAGTTGAAAACTCCGAAAAGGTTGTCAAAACGCACCGCCCCGAAGTGCCTGTTAATTCCGAATTACTTGACGCACTCAAGGCTTTGCGAAAAGGCATTGCATCCAAAAAGAGCGTTCCTGCCTATGTTATTTTTACCGATGCAACGCTGATTGATATGTGCAAAAAATGTCCCGAAACACCCGATGAAATGCTTGAAGTTTCGGGTGTGGGCAGAACAAAGCTTGAAAAATTCGGAAAACAATTTCTCGAAGAAATCGCAAAATTCAGATAACTTCATATACTGTTAAAGGATGAACGAATTCGTTTGTCCTTTTCTTTTTCAATTTTTAAAATTGCATTGAAATAATTAGTACAAAGTGATACAATAATTACAGAGAGAAAACAGATTGGAGGCATTTGTATGGCTGACATATTTGATTACATAAGCTGGCGCGGCGATTTGACATTTGAACAGGATGGTTTTAACGAGCTTGACGCACTTGTGCTTTCACGGCTTTCATATCTTCCTTTTGACGGTGCGGTATCGTCCTGTCTGTTTGATGAAATTACCCTTGAACAGGCGGCAATGCGTGTGTTTGCAACCGATGATTACGAGAAAAATCTATTGTGGAAGGGTGACGCCGACCTTTTGAAAGCAACGGCAGAGAGCAAGAGATTCGGCAAAATTCTTGTTTCGGGGTATGTAAACGAGGTTGAGTCCGATGTGAGTATGCAGTTTTCCGCAATCACTTTTGAATTTCTCAAAAAGAATTATTTTATTTCATACAGAGGAACGGACTTTTCTCTTGTCGGCTGGCAGGAGGACTTCAATATGTTCTTCACATTTCCGTTGCCGTCACAGAAAAAGGCTCTTGATTATTTTGAAAAGGCAGTCCGTATGCTCAACGGAAAATTCATTCTGGGCGGTCACTCAAAGGGCGGAAACCTTGCGGTTTATGCCGGTGCTTTTACCGATGAAAATTCAAGAAATCACATTGATTATATTTACAATTTTGACGGACCGGGGTTTTCTCTTGACAAAATCAGGGACAGCGGATTTTATGAAGTCGACGACAGAATCTACACCTTTGTTCCGCAGTCGAGCATTTTCGGCATGATGTTTGAGCATGAGGAGAGTTACACAATTGTAAAGAGCAATCAAAAAGGTTTTCTCCAACACGATGTCTATTCGTGGGAGATTGAGCTGAACAGGCTTGTCAGACTGAAAAGCACTACAAATTTCAGCGTTTTCTTTGACCATACGCTGAAAGAATTTGTTGAATCGCTGACAATTGCTCAAAGACGGGAGTTCACAAAAGAGGTTTTTGCCCTTTTGTCGCTGACCGAAACCGCAACCTTTAATGAGATGCTGAAAAATCCGCTTAAAAACACGGGAACAATCCTAAAATCCTTTGCAGGTCTTGACAGCAAAACAAGAAATATGCTTCTGAAAACAATCTTCGCATTCGTTAAAAGTGCAAAAAACAATTTTTCCGACATAACAGGCGGTCAGAAATCAATTGAAATAACGACATAATATCATATAATATTATAAATACTCCTCAGATACTTGATTGCATCTGAGGAGTTTGCTATAATTATATGGTAAGAAAAAGTGTATTGATTTTTTCGACTGTTACAGAGAATAAGAGTTCTTCACAAATTTACATAAAAGGATAATGACATATGAAAACGACTAACAACATTAAGAGAACAATGACAATTGCAATTGCAGCGGCAATGATTACAGCAACAGCAATGCTTTCGGGTTGCGGTTGTGACGATAGTAATGCAACGAACAAGACTGCAACAACAGTTCAGACTACAAGCGTAGAAGAAACAACAGTTCCCGAAACAGCACCGACTCTTTCTGAAACAGATAAAGCAATTACCGATGCAGGACTCAAAGTAGGTGCTGACGGCAAAATTACTGATAAGAATGGCAAAGAAGTGAAAGTTGATAGGGACGGTAAGGTTGAGGTTAAAAACGAAAAGGGTGAAACCGTCAAGGTAGATTCTTCTGAAGTGAAAAAGGCAAATCAGAACAAGGTAAAGGTTGACAGCTATCCGACAAACTCATCTTCTCAGAAGAAGGACACAAGCACATCAAATAAGGGTAATGGCAGTTCTTCTTCAAAGTCAAACAGTTCAAAATCTGACAGCAAAAAGGACACTTCATCTAAGAGCGACAGCTCAAAGCAGGAGAGTTCAAAATCTGAATCATCCAAAACACCGCAGAGCAGTTCATCAAGTTCAAAACCTGACTCATCTAAGAATGAATCTTCAAAGCCGACTCCTAAGCCTCAGCATACACACAGTTGGACAAACATTACCGAAAAGGTAAAAGTTGTTGACAAGAAAGCATACAGCTATGAGGAGCCGGTGTACGAAACAAAAAGTAGAGTGATTTGCAATGATTGTGGTGCTGATATTACGGATTTAGGAGAATCTGGAATAAGATGGCATACTGGCGATCACCTCGAAAATGGCGGCAAAGGTTCTTACCGAGTAGATGATGTAAAGATACAGACCGGCACTAAGACAGTCAATGTACCCGAAAAGTCGCATTACGAGACAAAAGTAATTGGCCGTAAGTGCAACGGCTGCGGTAAAGTTGAATATTACTGATAGTCAGTAAGTAATAAGGGAGTTATCGTTAGATAGCTCTCTTTTTTTATTCTCAAAATACTTGTACAGAGTACCAATCGGTACTCTATTTTTTTACTCAGAAAACATATGAAAGCGGAGTGTTCAATAAGCTCTGCTTTTTAAATGTCAATCGTCAGTTCAACGGGGCAATGGTCAGAACCTAAAATTTCGGTATGGATTTTTGCACCGTCAAGCTTGCTTTCAAGAGCTTTTGAAACGATAAAATAGTCAATACGCCAGCCCGCATTTTTTTCACGAGCCTTGAATCTGTATGACCACCACGAATACACGCCCTCTGTATCGGGATAGAAATAGCGGTAGGTGTCGATAAAGCCGTCATCGAGCAACGCTGTCATCTTTGAACGCTCCTCATCGGTAAAGCCTGCATTTTTACGGTTGGTTTTCGGATTTTTCAAATCAATTTCTTTGTGTGCAACATTCAAATCACCGCACATAATAACCGGCTTTTTTTCTTCAAGTTTTTTCAGATATGCCTTGAAATCATCCTCCCATTTCATTCGGTAATCAAGCCTTTTCAGCTCGCTTTGCGAGTTTGGAGTGTAGCAGGTGACAACAAAGCAATTGTCAAATTCTGCCGTGATAACTCTGCCCTCATGGTCGTGTTCGTCAATGCCGATCCCGTAACATACATTCAAAGGCTCTTCCTTTGTGAACATAGCCGTTCCCGAATAGCCTTTTTTGTCGGCATAGCACCAATACTGATGATATCCTTCAAGCAAGAGGTCAATCTGTCCCTCTTGAAGTTTTGTTTCCTGAAGACAGAAAATATCTGCGTCAACATCTTTAAAAAAGTTCTCAAAGCCCTTTGTAACACAGGCACGAAGTCCGTTTACATTCCACGAAATCAATTTTTTCATAATTTACTCCCGTACACACAAAAGGGAGCAAGCATTGCCTGCTCCCAAATTGCCAATTTGTTAATTATTCTTCTGCGGAAAATTCGTCTTTGCCTACACCACAGAGAGGGCATACCCAATCCTCGGGTACATCTTCCCATGCTGTGCCTGCATCAACGCCGTTATCGGGATCGCCGATTTCAGGATCGTAAACATATCCGCAAACATCGCATACATATTTCATACTATCAAATCTCCTGTTCAAAGTCTGTTGTGTAATCGGTTAGTTGTTGGTCATACGATTATCAAGCTGACTTTTTTTGATTTTTTATTTTTTAATGATTACTTAAAGTATCTGTTAAGAAGACCTCTAAAGCCTGCGCCGTGTCTTGCTTCATCCTTTGCCATCTCGTGAACTGTGTCATGAATAGCGTCAAGGTTCTGAGCCTTTGCACGCTTTGCAAGGTCAAACTTACCTTCGCAAGCACCTGTTTCTGCATCTACACGCATCTGAAGATTCTTCTTTGTGCTGTCTGTAAGAACTTCGCCCAAAAGCTCTGCAAACTTGGCAGCGTGTTCAGCCTCTTCAAAAGCATACTTTGTAAATGCGGCAGAAACCTCGGGATAGCCTTCTCTGTCTGCAACTCTTGCCATTGCAAGGTACATACCGACTTCGCTGCATTCTCCCTCAAAGTTAGCTCTGAGATCCTTGAGAATATCTTCGCTTACGCCCTGAGCAACGCCAACCTCGTGAACTGTTGCGAAAGACGCCTCCTCGTCCATCTGCTTGAATTTTTCCTTCGGTGCCTTACAAACAGGGCAAGCCTCGGGAGCTTCGGGACCTTCATAAACATAACCGCATACTGTGCAATACCATTTCATAATTACTTCTCCTTTGTAATAAATATTAGTGTACTTCTGCCGAACATTTAGGACATATGCCGTAGTAGATAACAAATCTGTTTTCTACCTTAAATCCCTCTTCGGCAAGCTGTGACTCAAGGTCATCAGCATTTTGATTGTCTTCAACATCAATAACTGCATTGCATTTGTTGCAGACAAAGTGGGGGTGTGGCTCTGTGTTGCCGTCAATACGCTCCTCACCGTTTACATTGCATATAACGCTGACCTTTCCTTCATCCTTAAAAAGAGCAATGTTTCTGTAAACCGTGCCAAGACTAAGGTCGGGAATTTCGGGCTTTAATTTATCATAAACCCAGCGTGCGCTCGGATGAGTGTCCGTACCACACACAGCGTTGTAAATTGCATTGCGTTTTGAGCTGAAATTTCTTTTTGCCATAATTCATAAATCCTTATGCAATATTAGTCAGTACCGATTGACCAAAATCAGTAATCAGTATTAACTTTGGCTATATTCTATCACGCAGATGTTTAATTATATTTACAATAAAGAATTATAGATAAAAAATCTTGCACAAAGAATTGGGAGGAAATATAGTGAAATCAAACAAAACAGTAAAAATTATCATTTTTACGGCATTCTTTCTGTCTGTAGTAATTTTAATATCGGTAATGACAGGTGCAACAAAAGAAACAACGGCTGATACCGACAGCGTAAAACTGCCCGTAATAATGTATCACTCACTTTTAAAGGATGAAAAACTGCAAAATGACTACACTGTTTCGCCGACTCTATTTGAAAATGATTTAAAATATCTTGCCGAAAACGGCTACACAACCGTTGTTGTAAAAGACCTTACCGATTATGTTTACGGCAAAAAATCATTGCCCGAAAAATGCATTATGCTGACCTTTGACGACGGCTATTATAATAATTATTATTATGCACTCCCTTTGCTTGAAAAATACAACTGCAAGGCGGTCATATCTCCGATTGCGTCAGTGTCCGAAAAATTCACCGAAACCAAGGACATTTCCGTGACCTACGGGCATATAACTTTTGACGATATGAAAGAAATGTCCGATTCGGGCTATGTTGAAATTCAGAATCATTCGTACAATATGCATTCTTTGAAATCACGAAAGGGTGTTTTGCCAAAAGCGGGGGAGAGTGACGAAGCATATAAATCTATTCTTACGGAAGATGTTGTCAAAGCTCAAGGCTTGCTTGAAAATGCAACAGGGAAAAAACCGACCTGCTTTGTATATCCGTTCGGTGCAAAAAATGACCTGACCGAAAAGCTGATAAAAGAAATGGGCTTTTCGTGTACACTAACCTGTACGGAAAAGCCCAATATAATTACTAAAAATCCCGACAGCCTCTACGAGCTGGGACGATACCGCCGTGACCGCAACGAGTCAATGCAAAATCTTCTTATCCGAATTGAAACGCAGACATAATATTTATACGGCAGATTTTTCAGCCTTGGCGTTTCTTACAAAAGCCTCGCACAAAGCTATGAAGATGAAAAACAGCGGAGTTGTAATCGGCTGATAAAGGTTTACAACAGCCTGAACAGCATAGCAGATAACAGCCGAAACGCACGCAATCAGCATCGGATTTTCCTTTGCATACTTAACTGCGTTCTTAATCGTACCGCACACAATGGCAAGATAGGAGAGAAGTCCCGTAATTCCGATTGTGATAAGGTAGTTTAGATATTCGTTATGGGCGGCATTTGTTGAGCTGTCACCGTATTTTGAAAGGTCGTCAAAGTACGGACTGAATGCGGAGTAAAACATATCCGGACCTACGCCGAACAGCTTTTCAATGAATGAAGCGTCGCCGAAAATCCATATCGACCTTATCCACATAAAGCCTCTGTGCGTACCCCATATATCGTTAAAGCGGATAATTCTTTCAAAACTGCCGAGGTCGGTTTTGGTGTCAATACAGCTGAAATAAACCATAATTCCTATCATGGCAACAGCACAAAATCCGAATACAACGGCAAGAGCAATCGGCACGGCTTTTGAAATTGTGATGTTTGGTTTTTTGTAATCAATAAGATACAAAATCCCTGTAATAACGGCACAAGCTGCAAGCAATATCCAGCCGATGCCTGAGAAAACGAAAATTTCCTGAAACTTATCAAAGCCCTTGCTTTTGTCATCAAAGCAGAGCGAGAACAATCTGAGCACCTTTGCAAACAACAGCATAACAGTTGCCGAAAGGAAAAATCTTTTCAGTCTTACAAGACTGTTTGAGAACCAAATAAGGTAAATGACCATAAATACAGCCATACCGAGAATGCCCGAATCGCTGTCGGCAGTCATAAGAGCCGCAAAGCCAAATCCTGTTGCAATAAGATAAATTGCCCTGAGCAAGGTTTTCTCCGTGATAACCGACATTGCAATCATAACAGGCATAGCGATGCAGATGTAGCTTGAAAGCAGATTTTTGTTGCCGATTGTTGAAGTGAAGTCGGTAATAGTCTGTTGGTCGGTGAGAAGAGTAAACATCCCGAGAGGATCAATATAGAATGAGTTAAGCACCGCAAGTGCATAAACTATCATTGAACCGAACGCAAGCGCAACGAATATGTATTCAAAATATTTAAAGCACCTTGTAATCATAAAATATGCTGCGGTGTAAAATGCCATAAGCACAAGACCGTTGTTTCGTCCCTGAGTACCCAGAAGTGCATCCAAAGGGTTTGCAGACAACAGCGTTGAAATGACATTTATTCCTAAAAATACAATAAATGCCCAGTCCATAAACGAAAGCTCTTCATACAAATGCTTTGGTTTAGGCTTTTCAAGCTTTGAGTCTTCCGGCGGTTTATCAACGCTTGCGGTCATAATAATAAGAAATTCCGCAATAACGAGAATACCCGTCAATATAATGAAAAAGTAATACTTGTCATGCCTGATGTTAAAATATGCGTCGGTAAAAAACAACGGAAAAAGCGTGAACATAATAAGCAGATAATAGTTTGTGAGCGCCTGCTGTACCGAATATTTTTCTTTGGGTTTGGCAGGCGGATTTTTATGCTTTGCAGAAGTCATAATAAAATAACCTTTCAATATAATGTACTTCAATTTTATAACGCACACACGATGTTGTCAAGAAATAAAGTAAGTTGAAAGCTCTGGTTTTCGACTTGTTTCGATTGGCATATGCTTGCAAAAGAACAATAATTGCATATTTTTCGGCACTTTTATTCCCAAATTAATACTTGTGGAGAAATTAGTATTGTATTTATCTCCGTAAAATGGTATAATTCCCCTTGAGATGTATTTCCATATTTGCAGGACAAAGACTTTTGTAAAAAATTGTTTATGAATTTATCTATTTGCAGATTGGGTGGTTTTATGAAAAAATTAGTTATTTTTGGCTTTGACGGCACTCTTGCCGACACAGCCCCCGGAATTTTATATTGTTTCAATACAACAGCAGTTGCAATGGGCTATGAGCCTGTTGAACACAGCGCACTCTACGGAGTAATCGGCGCACCGCTTGAATACGGATTTAAAACGCTCTTTAATATGAGTGATGACGAAATTGAATATGCCGTAAAGAATTACAGCAAGCTTTATTCCCAGAAAGGAAAAGAGATGTTCACCGTCTATGACGGAATTTATGACGCTCTTCGTGAACTCAAGAAAAGCGGTTTTAAGCTTGCAATAGCAACTCAAAAGCACAGAATGTTCACAACGGATATTCTTGAAACCTACGAGGCGTCGGATGTTTTCGACGCAGTATGTGCAACAGATGTCGGTACAAACCTCACAAAGAGTCATCTGCTTTTGCAGGCGTGTGAGCAGACAGGAGTTTCTGTTGAAGAAAGTATCCTTGTCGGCGACAGCACAATCGAGGCAAAGGGTGCGGAAGAAATAGGTATGGACTTCCTCGCTGTGCTATACGGCTGGGGCTTTAAAACCAAGGAAGAAACCGAAGAGTACAAGTGCGTCGGCACAGTGTCATCTCCGGCAGAAATCTCTCAAAAAGTCATGGCACTTTGATTACGGCTAGTGCGTGTAAAACAGTGCATAAATAGGATTAAAATTGCAAATTTTTCAAAAACAAATCGGGCAGTCATAACGATTGCCTGATTTTTTTATGCAAATTTAATTCTGTATAATAACAATGATACAACAATATACTTTTGCTTGTAAACGGGATGTTTGATAAACAGAAATATGATAGTACGGAATTGATATTGTTAAATTCTTTTACATAAATTTTAAAAGTTAATTTAAAATAATATTGAATTTTCACATATTGTATGCTAAAATAAAAATGCCAAACAAAAATTTAATTTTAAGTTCACCTAAGTGTGTATTTTTATTTCGGTAAAAATACAGGCTTTACTTTTCACACCTTATAAGTGAAATATTGTGTCGCAACAATCAAAGCTATGTATTTTTCGTGCGTAGCTTCAGCTACGCACTTTTTGTTTTATGCGAAAAATATTTGCTTTTTAAAAAAATCGACAAAATTTGAAAAATTTTAAAATTTTTTCGGATTTTATAAAATCAAAAGCCGTTTTAAATTGTCTATATTATGAAAGGAAATGAGAGGAGGTTATTTTATGAACATTTCCCACTTAGTAGAGAAAATTAAAAAGGGAGATAACAAATCATTTGAAAAGCTCTACAAGCTTACAGAGCGTGAAGTGTGGTTTACTTGTATCAGCTTTTTAAAGAACGAAACAACCGCACAGGACATTATGCAGGAAACTTACATAACGGCTTTTTTAAAAATCCAATCTTTGGAAAAATCATCACAAATCAGAAGTTGGCTTAACAGAATTGCCGTTAATAAGTGCAAAAATTATTTGAAAGGTAAAGGTGAAATCCAACTGGATGATGAAATTTTTGAAAATCAGGCAATAGTTGACGAGCGTATATCAATTCCCGAAGAATACATTTCAGACAAGGCAAAGAGAGAAATTATTCTTTCGATTATGCAGGAAGTACTGTCCGATGTTCAGTATCAGACAGTGATTATGCACTATTTTAATGAAATGACTGTTGATGAAATCGCAGAAGTCTTTGAATGTTCAAGGGGTACTGTGCTTTCAAGGCTCAATTATTCAAGGGCAAAGATGAAAACAGCAATTGAAGATTACGAAAACAAAAGCGGTGACAAGCTTCACGGTGTTGTTGTTGTACCTTTCTTTACAACTATTTTCAAGGAAGAAGCAAAGAGCCTTGCAGTACCGAACATTACAATCAAGCTCCCGAACAGACAGACACTTGCAACATCTGCAACAAAAGGCTTTGCGACAGGTGCAAAGTCAACAGTTTCATCTATCGTAAAGGCAACAGCAACTGCGACAGTAAAAACCAAGGTAATTGCCGTTGTCTGCGGTGCTACAATACTTGCAGGCACATCAGCAGTCGGCATAAGCATTCTTGCAGGCTGTAACGCTGAGAAAGAACCGACAGAACCGTCAGTAATATCTTCAACCGTACAGACTTCAACTGTATCATCTGAGGTCAGCAAGGCTATTGAGGATAACGGTCTAAAAATCGACAAAGACGGCAACATCACTGATAAGAACGGTAAGAAAGTCGAAGTAAAAGACGGCAAGGTAGAAGTAAAAACCGACGACGGTAAGACAGTTACAGTTAAGGTCAACGATGTAAAAACTACGGTATCTAACAACAATAACAGCAACAAGGGTAACACCGAAAAGAAAGAAGATACTAAGAAAGACAACACTTCTTCAAAGGCTGATACTAAGAAGGACAACAGTTCTTCAAAAGTAAATACTTCAAATAACAACCAGAAACCAGCTAAGCCAAGCAACTCTTCAAGTAATAACCAGAAGCCAGCTAAGCCGAGTGAGTCATCAAAGACTGAAACACCTACAGCAAAGCCAAAACAGAAGGTATGGGTAGACGACTACAAAACAGTCCACCACGATGGCTATTGGAAAGTAGTAGGTACTCATGAGGAGCCAGTATATGGTTGGGTAGGTTACAATGTATGTAATAATTGTGGTATGAAAATGACAGACGCTAACCAAGAAGAACACCTTACTTGGGAATTGGAAACTAACGGTGCAGGTGCATATCATTATGAGAAAGAATATGTACAGACAGGCTCAAAAACAGTAGAAGACAAGGAATGGGTAAAACCTTGGGATGAAAAGGTTAAATCTGGTGGTCACTGGGAGTACAGATAACATTTGATATTAACTACTTTAATCATGGTTTAATATTTCAAGGGAAGAGGACTCAATATTGAGTCCTCTTTTCTTTTGTATAGAAAATAATATTTCTATATAAGAAAGTATTCAATTTAATTATAATATATGGTATAATATAATAAAATAAAAGGAAAGGTTGTAGAATATATGGATATTGGAGTACTACTATTTATCTGTTCAGTAGTAGTAGGTTTACTGGTTGTGATTTATATGTGGTACACTTTTTAATAGAAAAGTAATCATATTTAAAATAGAAAAGAGGTATTAAGATGACAATAAACAGTTTTGTAGGTGATGAGGATTTAAAGAATATTTTTCACCTATCAGCAGAGGAAGCGGTAAAGCACTCTGACTATAATAAATACATAAGGGTATTATCAAAAGCAATCAAGGACGAAGAAATTTCTTTATCGACAGTAGAATCTCACCTGATAGGTATAGCAATGACCCCAACCCTAAGAAGAAAAAATTATACAGGACTTAAAGGAGGTATTTTAATGAAAATCAGAGATATTAAAAAGGCAAGACTTGAACATAGAAGTGTTTACTGTATTGATAAAGACACTTCTGATGTATTAAGATGTAGTGTAGGTTTATTTGGTTCTTTTGATTCTCAATTCGATGTAGAGCTTACACCTGAATATAACGAGTCAACCAAAGAATGTATTCATAGAAGATGGTTTTGCATAGCACCAGAAAATGTTTATGCTACAGCTGAAGAGGCTTTTAAAGCAGTAGGGTAAAATGAGAAATACTTGTAGGGGATGAAGTATAATGTTAATTGAGAACAAAAATATAGAGGATAGTTATGGTATGGGAATGCTCTGTAATCAACAAAATAAAAAAAGAGGTTAAGCATT
>OFMB01000358.1_pt1 | contig 30026 bp, 34 predicted proteins | sample 1541111 | NCBI WGS metagenome assembly OFMB01 (sample SAMN04209241, study PRJEB22552) | human gut metagenome | biome: gut; material: feces | host: Homo sapiens | place: USA: Oklahoma
TTGTTGTTTCACATCATAAGTGAATGGTTTTCCGTCGAAGTTGACCTTATCGACGCTTGCCGTTTTGACGGGAGAGGGGAAGGCGGGAGGAACAACGTTGACCGAAACCGAATTGCTGTTCAAAGTCTGATTATTGACCACGGTTTGCCCAGTATTTTCAATCTTTCCAGTCGATTTGGCTTTTGTCGGAATGCTGATTGAAAAGGTTCGACCGTCATATAAAGCAGAGTTTGTGTAAAAACTTTCTTTTGTTTTTATGCGCAACACGTTGTTCGAATCAACGCTTACGGTTCCGACGTCATTCAAACTGTATTTGTTTCCTTTGTCATCGTCCAGAGAAACATCGTCTTTCATAATTTCAAGCTTTTTATCCATTTTGTCAACGAATTCAAGCGATTTGAGCGACGAATTGCACGTTATTCCTTTCACGGGCATTTTCTGCGTAATTTTCCAAACGACTTTTTGATTTTTCATCACGTTTTTTCCGTTGACGTCCGAACCGTTTGCCGATACGAATTTTTTAGGACTTTCAACGTATGGCTGAAGAGGAGTCGAATTAATCGCAAACCATGAACCTGTACGGTTCTGACCAAAAAGCAAATCTGCGTTGCCGTTGAAATTCATTGCGACCGTTGAACGCTCAAAGTATAATGCACCAACGTTGTCGTGCCATTCATAATCATAATGTCCCGTTCTTTGCCCGCCAATGACGTCGATTTTTCCGTTGATTGATTTATAAGTTTTTAAACAGGTAGGCTCTGAAACCATATAAGCCGAATTGTAATTTTTCATGCCGATGTATTCTGAACCGTTTTTGCTTTCCAAACCGTTTAACGAGCCTATGCTCAAGTAGGAGTTTTCCATTTTTACTGGATTTCCGTTGGCGTCAATAATTTTGACGTTGACGTCAGCTTCACTGTTCGGACGATAACTGCTCCAAAAACCGTAATAAAAATTATGACACACATATAAGTCTAACCAGTCGGGAGACGAAAAATTGCTGAACGTGACTTTTGCACCGACTCGCTGATTTTTATACGTCCCGATATAAGGATAGGTCGCAACAACTTTAGCTTGCCTGTTTAATTTGTTTTTGCCATTTGAGCCATTCAGCTTGATAAAGTCTACCTTGTGACCGTTGAATACGCCACGGCAAAAGTTTTCATCGGCATCATGATGAGTAATTCGTTTCGATAATCCTTTCGGAATCTGCACGCTCAATTTGAAATCTTCGTTTTCCGCTTTTGAATCGAGCTTGAAATCGGCTTCTTTCGCCAAAAGCTTATCCGTATCGACTTTTTGAATATTCATGGCATTTGAAGTCGAAGTCATGAACGAAATCCCTAAAAAAACTGCCAAAAGCGATAGAAACGCACTTTTTAATTTCATTTTTTTAACCACCTTTCATTGATGTATTTTACCCCGTTTTTTGAAAAAAAGATACTTTTCAAAACCTTGAAAGGTGAGCAAGAATTTTGTCGTTGTCTTTGTTTTCAAGCTCCCGAATGATGTGAATGTAGGTTCTTTGAGTGGTAAGAGTGCTTGAATGACCGAGCCTGCGAGCCACGCTTGAAACCGAAACTCCTTCGAAAAGAAGAAGGGAAGCGTGAGTATGTCTCAGCCCGTGAACGGTAATCGTCGGAACGTTCGCATTTTCGCAATGCTTTTTCATCGTATTGTTGACGGTCGAATTGTATATGCGATGACCGTTCGCAAGAAATATCGGAGTGTCTTCCGCGCAATGTTCGAGCAAAGGCTTGAATCGTTGCACGGTTTTGAAGTCCAGCAGTATTTTTCTGTTTGAGGATTTGTTTTTGGTTGGCTGAAATCCGCCTTGTTTGTCGCGATAATTCCACGTTTTGCTTATCGTCAGAGTTTGATTTCCGAAATCGAAATCGGAAGGAACGAGCGCCAAAGCTTCGGCAAATCTCAGTCCAGTCTTTGCCGTCAGATAAATCAGCCAGTCAACGGTCAAAACGTCGTTTAATTCCAAATCGGCAATGAAAGCATGCAGTTCGTACAGATTCAAAAATTTTTTCTTTTTCGGCTTCGAGTCTCTACCTTTGATGATTGCGCGTCTTGTCGGGTCGGTTTTGATTGTTCCTTCATCGAAAGCGTCTTGAAGGCACGCTTTCAGATGATGGTGAAAATCGGCTACGGTTGACTTTTCGTGAGTTTTTGCATATGCGTTGAGCAATTCCTGATAAGTCTGCCGAGTTACTTCGTTTATTTTCAAATCAGGCGCAAGCTCGCAAATCTTTCGATAAACGAATTCGTATTTTTGGAGCGTCACGTTGCGAACCGCATTTTGTTTATACAGTTTGACCCAGTTCAGATAATAATCGGATAATTTTTGTTTTGCCATAAATTAAAGTTTCCTTTTGCATTAGTCGTTAATTATATATAATTTTAAATTGATACGTTTGAATGGTCAAAAATATTTTGAAATAATAGAAATTAAAATTTGAAACTAAACATAATTCATATTATAATGATTTCAGAAACTAATGTTTTCACTTGAAGCGATTTTTGATTTTTTTAGACGCGACATTGAAAAAAAGGTATGGCATCACGTTTGAAAACGCAAATATTTGAAAAAGAAGCGTGATTAATCAATGGAAAAAGCAGTTGGTCAAATTCTCGAAGTTGTATTGGCAGTGTGCGTCATCGTGATTGTCGGTGCGGGATTGGTTTTCTTCATCAACGGCGGGTTCAGTTCTCAAAACTCAGCAGGTGCCAAGAATGACAATTCCGTTTTGGCGAAGGTTGAAAAAGCAATCGACTCTCAAATCACGAACGTGACGAACGCAACGACAAGTGGAACTCCAACCACGCATTAAAAAAGTCGGAACCAATCGACCGACGTTCAACCGACGATATTTTTTTATCGTCGGTTGTTTTTTTGAGAAAGGAGGGAATCTAATTTGCACAATTCTATCAGAACGTTGGGAATTTTCACGTTTACCGTGCTGATTACGGTAGCGCTCGTGCTTTTCGGCATTCAGACGTTCGCCAAAAACCAGGAAACGACCGATATGCAGAATGCTTTTCAGACGGCGCTCATGACCAATCGTGACGATAACGCAAGAAAAAAACGGGGCGTTTTTGCGGTCAACAAGAATGCTTTTGAAAAAGATTTTATCGAAAGCACGAGAACGTACGGAATTTCAAAAGAAATGACGAGAACGCTTGGCAACAAGATTTTGGGACTCAAGGTTTCAAAGAAAACGGAAGCTTATACGTACAAGAGCGGAAATTCAACAAAAAGAGCAAATGCGGATGTCTATGCGACCGATACGCTCAAAGTATCATTCAGATACATGGACGATGAAGCTCACGAAAGCATGAATCTTGAAGGTTCTTCACCGATAAAAGCAGTCAGAGTTCTTGTCAGCCGACGCGAAAAAGCAAGCGACCAATGGTCACGAGCCAACGTTGCCACATACGTTGTTTCAACGGACGTGACGACTGCGGACAATGACATCTCAAAGTAAAGAAGGGAAAACATGGATTTTAAAAATTTGACCAAAAAGAAACAGGAACTAAAAGAAAAGGTTCCGAAAAAGCAGGACGTCAGCATGATGGATGCGGACGAAAGGGAAGCGAAGTTTCAGGACGAAATCGAAAAAATAACCGACCTGATGAAGCATCCGCCATATGCGGACATCGTAATCAAGGCAACCAACAACAAAGGCAACGTTGATGAAATCTACGATACGATTTTGAACGACAAAGTTTTCAGCAGTTTTCTGTCATACAACAATCCGAAAATCGCAAAAATCTACGCCAACGAAATCGGCGGACTTGGAATCATTCAACGTCTGATTGATTCGTTCAAAGGGCAAAGCGACCGAATAACCGACATCGGGTTCAATTCAAACGGGTATCTTACCGTTGAAACGAATTCACGAAAGTTTACGTATGGCAATCACAAGGGCGAGCCGAAGGTCACTCCCGAATACGTCACGAGGCTCATCGAAAGGTTCTGTCAACAGGAAGGCTCGGACGGCAAAGCGTTCAATAAGAATACGCCCTTGTTCAACGGTGCGAACGAAATTCAGCTTGACGGCGACAAAGCGTTTTTGCGCGTGTCCGCAAACGAGCAGACGACTTCTCCATACGGAACGACGTTTTCGATTCGTCTTTCGTCACCGTTCCTTGCTCTGAACGAGAACAATTTCAACACGGTTGCTCCGAAAAACGCAAAGCTCGACACGTACAATCTTTTAAAAATTCTGGTCGAATGTCATTGCAACATCATTTTGTCGGCTGAAACGGGTGCGGGCAAGACCGAACTTCAAAAAATGCTCACTGGATTCATCCCGTTTCATGACCGTATCATCATGATTGAAGATACGCAGGAAACTAGGCTTCCCGAACTTTATCCGACAAAGGACATCTTCTCATGGCTCACGGTCGACGGAAAAATCACGATTACCGATTTGCTCAAACAGGCTTTGCGAAACGACCCGAAATGGATTATCGTTGCCGAAACGCGCGGTTCTGAAGCATACGAAATGTTTCAAGGCGTAAAATCGGGGCATTTCATCATCACGACCATGCATGCCATTTCGAATGAAGCAGTGCCTTCACGATTTTACGGCATGGCATCGACCGAATACTCGCTCAATGAGGTAACAACGGAACGAGATTTTCTGAACTACATGCATATCGGAATTCATCTGTGCAAGCGCGACTTGCAGAATGGAACGGTTATTCGCTACATTGATGAAATAGCGGAATTCGTTCCCGTTTCAAAAGAACATCCGAACGGAATCAACGTTTTACTTCATCAGCACGTATCAGCGAACGGAATGCGAGAAGTCTGGACTGGAAGACCGACGCAATATCTTCAGGACAAGATTTATTCGGAACGTGACCAATATTTGAGCGAATCCGAATGGAAAGAAATCCCGAAAGACAAAATGCTCAAAGACAGGCTGTTCTGAAAGGGGCGATTATCATAGCAAAAAGAAAAAGAACCACAATCAAGGAACTCAACGCAATGGAAGAGCTTTACGGCTCACGCATGACTCCCAGCAAGGTTTTCAGAATCATCGGCTCATATGAAATCGTCATCTGCGGATGCGCATATTTTTTGTATCAGAGCTTGCCGATAACGTTCATGTATGCTTTTGCGGGCGCATTGTTCGTTTATGGTGCCGTGGTTAAAAAAGACGTCGAAAACAGATACAGGTCGCGCGGTTTGTTTGAACGCAACAAATTCATCAATTTCATTACGCAGAGCATGACCACAAAAGGCGCTCAGATACTCCCCGTGCTTACGAAGTCGATTAACAAACTCAACGGGGAATTCAAAGACGACATTCAGCATCTTGTTGCCGTACTGTGTACGAACAGTACCGATGACGAGAAAAGAGAGGCTTTTGCGGAACTCAATAACAAATATGAACAGGACATCTATTTCTGCTTGTTTTTAGACCAAGTGCAGACCGTTTACTGGGAAAGCACTTATCACGTCGAAACTTTCAGAGAATTTCAGAACTCGCACAATCTTATTCTGATGAAGCAAAAGGAATACAAACGCACGAAAAACGTTTATCGTCATTGGACTTTTATGACGGTTTTAGGAAGCATGGGGCTGATTGTTGCGACCGCATTCATGACGGGCGTTCTTGCGGGCAAGGGATTCGGACTGACCTTGTTTTCAACCGTATATGCTCATAGTCTTATCGGGCGAATCTGTTCGACAATGTACATGTTCGGATTGAGTTTCATCATGGTAAGGTTTTTCAATTGTTATTATGACGACGACATTATGGAACTGTAGGTGAGAAAATGGAAAAAGAAACGCTGAAACGCAATCAGCACAAGGATTTTAAATTCAAAGCACTTGAGAACGCCATCGTCAAAAATCGTCAGCGAGAAATCGCGGTGATTGAAAAAAAGCGGAAATACAATCCCGACAAAGACAAGTTTTTCGTCAATCTGAACGAAGTCGAAACCATGCGTCTTCAGCTGAAAGGGTTCGGAAAGCTTGCAACGGACGAAGACATCGACAAGATGATAAAAATGCAGTATTCGATTAAAGACATGCAACAAATGATGAACGTGCGTGCATTGCTCACTTTTATCGTGTTCATCGTCGGAACGATTGCTTCTTTCTTTCTTAAACATCTTCAAATGGGAATGGCTGTCACGCTTCTTTTGTCTATAGGTTCATGGTTTTTCAGCGCAAATATCGTTTCAAAAAACTATGAGAAGTATCAAGTCGAACGAAGCGTAGCCTTTGCCGAAATCACGAGGCTTTTGTCGGCATACGCTCCCGAACTGAAATACGGCAGCAATCTGATAGCATTGCTCAACCGAATTGCTCCTCGAATCGAAAAAGACGTTGACAGGAGCGCATTGCAACAACTGATGCTAGACATTCAGAAAGACCCCGCCGACCCTCAGCCGTTTCTCGACTTTGCTCACAAATTTTCGGTTTCGGACAGGGCAGAGCTGATAATGCTTTCGGTTCAGCAGATGTATCTGGGCGACGTTGACGATACGAGTATCAGAGCGTTGTCGGACGATGCCAACCGTGACCTTTTGAAACAGATTGACAAGGTTATCGAGAAAAAATGCGACAAGTTCATGTTCAATAACCAATTTATCGCATATGAATCAATGATTGTCGTCGGGAGTTTTTTATTTTTGACTTTGGTTAGTCAATTCATGCAGATTTTTTCATATTTAGGGAAGTGATTTGATTGAAAGGAGCGCTTGAATATTTAGGAACGCATTTCATGATTGCTGTTGACTTCGTAATGCTGATGTCGATTTTCATTTTCTCGGCAGGCATTCTTCGCTTGACCAGTTTTGAAAAGACCTGCAACGAAACGTTTCAACGGTGCGGGGGAGTAACTGTTCGGTCATTGAACAAGGTCAACAAGGGAAACCTTCTGTTTAACGCAAAGGCGGAATATGTTGACAACGGAAACGAGCGAACGGTTCAGACTCCGTATAAAGACGGTTCGACGACAAAATACAAAATCGAAACCTACGCAAGAACCGCCAAAAATTCGCCATGGAAACTAAAGAAAACGAGAACATCGACAACATCAGCAATTTCCAAACACGGTTACGGAGACGACATTAATTATCTGATTGAATTGAAGCAAACGGGAACGGTAATCAGTTGCTTTACCTACTCGAACGTTCGAAGCACGGACGGGTTTTAGGAAGGAATGATTTTATGGATAAGCCGATTGTTCAAATATTGACGATTCTGTTTATGAGCGTATTTCTGATTGCCATTTTGTACATGCTCGTTCGATTTTGCGATGGCGAAAGCATTCATGCGTTCATGAAACACATTGAGAGACTGTCTGTTTCTCCGATAACCTACTGAAAGGAAGTGATTTGATTGTCGGAAGCATTGGGAAACATCATTCATTTTCTGTTTGCGAGTTTTTTGTACGTGACGCTCATCATAATCGTAACGGTGGTGTTTGCGGTTCAGCAAATCGACATCTACGAAAGTTCGGTGATAAATTCGATTCAGAAAGACGGCGGAATCCATACGGAAAATCTGCATGAAAAAAGCGTTGACATGAACGGCAAGCCTTTAATTGCGTTCAAGCTCAAACCGACAAGCGGAACTGCCGATTACGGCAAGAAAATCGACTACACGATAGAATACAGACTGCTCGGTTTTGACTGGAAAGACAAGCATGGTACCACGACGTCGCTTTATGCTCAATAGAAAGAGGGATTTTTGTGATTGTAAAATATGACGACAAAGAAAATGTGGTGGTTGTAGATGAACCGTTGACAAAAGAAATAGTGCGGACAATCAAATACGAACCACCAATCAAATGCAAACCGCCAATCGTTCAGAAAGCCGTATTTCATCGAACCGCAATCGCCGACGATGACACGCTCAGTGTTGAAGCATATTCCGAATGGGAAGCGGAAAACAATACATGGGACAAGGTTGAAATTGATGAAGAAGAGGGATATGACGTATCCCCAAAAGTCGTTGAAGCCAAGGAAGTAAATGCCGACGCTGAAAACGAAACCGTTTTGGTAAAATATGAAGAAACTTTTGAGAAGGTTGAAATGAATAGGGATAAGGCTTACGCAAAGCGGAAAAAGAAGCCACCGTTGCCTCCTATCGAAGGAAATGAAGAGACCGAAAGAACCGAAAACGGTGAAACGTCTAAAGAAACCGAAGGAATTAAAAACGATGAAGAACGTAAAGAAACTGAAAAAAATGAAGAAGTCAAAGACTTCAAGGGGATTGAAATAAAGAGGTACGAACCTTACGCAAAGCGGAAAAAGAAGCCACCGTTGCCTCCGACCGAAGGAAATGAAAAAAATGAAGAAAATGAAGAAACCGAAAATGTCGAAAAGCCCAAAGAAGAAAAATCGGGTGAATCTTCAGGTCTCGACGCTCTTTCATCAGAATTTAAAGAAAACATGTTAAAACGCATTGTTAAAAAGGAGGAGTCGGAACCCGTTGATGAAGAAAAAAAGACGGATTCAGAACCACTTCCAAGCACAAAAGAATCGTCACTGAGCAAGGCAAAACAAAGCATTATTTCAAAAACGAACGAAAAAATCAGGCAAAAAGAAGCTTTCAGAAATTATCAGCAACAAAAATATCATGAAAAAATGAATGGTTGCGTTCGCAACGTTCGAGTACAGAAACCAATCCAGATTAACGATATTGGGCGTTTCAGCACCGAAACGATTGACTTTTTGAACGAATTGAAGGAAATCGGTGAAGAAGCTTTGACCAGAGAAAAATGGAAGGTGACGTTATTTGCGAAGTAGGGCGGTGATTGGCTATGCACGAGCGTTCAAAGGAACTTGACAAGGAATTCAGAAAAGCGCTGATGTCGATGTACGTGTTTCTTTACGTTGCCACATATCTGTTTTACGGATTGGCTCAATTTCAGCTTTTCGGAACCTTTCCGAATATCATAAGCTACACGCAGGAAATCCTGTATGACACGGACAAGGTTTTCGCTCAAAGGCTCAACGAGTGGTCGTCACATTTTCACATTGACGAACGGATTGATGACATTAAGCAGAAAACAGACGATTTTGAGCAAAAATAGCATAAAAAATTGCAATTTCGTATTGCAGATTATATACTTGAAATGTAAAAAAAAATTGCGATTTTGTATTACAGATGATATACTGAGAGTGTAAAAAAAAGACTTGTCAAACGTGACAAGTCCCTTAACAAGTCGTTCGAGTGACGGCATTAAATGATTAAAACAATGTTTTAACCACCCTTACCGGTCAAAGTAAAAGGGTGGTTATTTTTTGTCGATGTACTTCAGCAAATCAATCAAGAAACTGCCGAACGAAAGCATCAACATAATGACAGCACAAAAATCCGCCACGGTCGCTTTTTCCTTTCAGAGTTTTTTCTTTCATAAGAAAACACCTCCTATACGGTTGCCGACCGCCACCCTAAGCAACTTGCTTTTTTATTATACAACATTTCGACGTACAAGGAAAGAAAAGCCGTCGCTAGCGGATTTTCTGAAATTTTTTATTATTTCTGAATCATAAAGGTTTTAATATTTTTCCAAAAGAGTTATAATTGAATCAGCCTTATGAGAGAACGAGGCACGGGTAATCCAGCGTTTACTCCATGTTCTCTCGATACATAACGAACGGAGCTTTTGGTCGTTGACAGGCAAAATGAAAATATTTTTGCGTTGACGATTAAAGGCTCTTTTTGTTTTGGAAAGGCAAATAAATTTCAAAACTGGAAGGTGTTCTCAGATATGGATAAAGTTCAATTAAAGCAAAAGATTTTAGACGCACTTAATGGAATGAGTGAAAGCGAACGCGTCACAATTTATCAAGATGGTTGCGAGCATTTTGGCTACGACGACGACATGGTTTTTCCAATGTATGAATTCGACGAAATGGAAGGCACTCACCGACCTTTTTCTGAAGTTTACAGAGACCTCACTGACAATTTCAGCTTTAACGACGATTACTACTATCTGGATAGCTATGCACATTATCGTTCGTTTAGCAACATCATGGAAGACGGCTACTGCGCTGGCACTCTCGATGATTTAATCAACTATGCAATTGATGATGAATATGATTTTTCAGACCCGAAAATCGCTGAAATTTTTGAAGAAGCAAGGAGTGAAGAAGATGAATAAAACGGAAATGAAAGAAAAAGTACTGCAAGCAATCAGAAACATGAACAGTGACGAACTTTATAGCCTGTGCCTTGAATTTTCAGATGTTAATGGCGGTTGTGACCTTGTTTATTCAATGGATGAAGTTGACGACATTTATTGCGACATTCCGCCTTCCAAAATTATGGAAATTACCAGAAATTCGCCTGAGTTCAGCCCGTATGATGAATATTTCTATGAAGATTCATGCGGACAACTCGTAAGTCTTTCGGAACTCAATGCGAACGATGACCCGATTTTGTATTATGTTGACGAAATGGTGGATTTGGTGGTCAATGAAAAAAATCCGTTAGATAATTCAACGCTTGAAAGCATTCTTAACGAGGAAGAATAGTCGCAAACGAAACAGGCTTGCAAGGCAAATGAATTTTTAAACTGGAAGGTGTTCAAATATGAACAAGGTTCAATTGAAAAGAGAAATTTTAAACGCATTTTACGGCATGAGCGACGACGAATTTATCAAGGCATATAAGAAAGGTTGCACGGCTTTTAACTGCATGCGCGACGAGATTTTTCCAATGAGCGAATTTAATGAACGCGAAGGCAATCTGCGACCTTTCTCCGAAATTTACGAAGACATTGATGTCGACGATTTCAGCTTTAACTGCGAATACTACTATATTGACGCATATAGGCGTTATCATTCATTTAATCACATCACGGACGAGGAGTGTTTTGTTCGTATACTCGACATTTTCGTCGATGAAGCTATTGATGGTGAATACGATTTTGGAAGTCCAAAAATCGCTGAAATTTACGAAAAAGCAAAAGAAGAGGAAGAATAACCATGGAAAAAACAGAATTAAAAGGAACTGTGCTTAAGGCACTGAAAACGATGAATAATGAAGAATTGTGCAGAATCTTCAATTGCTTTTTTCGGCAGTTGGGAACAGACGATTCAGTTGGAGCAATGGAAAATTTCGACAACAATTTTAGCGGATACCCGTTGACCGACGTTATCGAAATGCTTTATGACGGTTTCAGTACGTACAACAGTTTTTACGCATTTTCTGGAACTACGATTTATAGTTTCGACAGCGTAAAAGATTCCAGCTTTTTTGAAAACAATGTTGACGACGTAATCAACGAAGCGGTTGAAAACTGGGATGCGTTAGGCAGTCCGACACTTACACGAATTCTTGAGGAGGCATCACGATGAGTGAATTTGAACCTATGGACGACCTTATTCTGATTGACAAAATTGCAAAAGCAATTTCAAAAATGCATGACGAAGAGTTGGGAGCAGTCTTTAATAATTTTTATATCAAAACGTCAATCGGAACACGCATTTATTCAATTGAAGAGTTTGACGAAGTATTTACCGGCACAGAACCTTTAGATATTGCATCAATGGTGGAAAATTCAAATTTTAACTCGTATCTGCCATTTTTCTATATTGACAAACATTTAAACGGTTTGACAAGCATCAACGAAATTTATGCAGATGAAGAGCCAGTTAAAGAACACTTTGACGAACTGGTCTGTTATGTGGTTTATACCAACGACTCGTTAGACAACCCCACATTAGCAAAAATTCTTGAGGAGAATCCTTTACATTTTGAAAATTTTTGAGGGTGAAAAATAATGGATAAAACAACACTTAAACAAAGAGTGGCGCAAGCCATTAAAGAAATGAACAAAGATGAGCTTTTAGGCTTGTATGACGATTTCGTAAACGAAACATCCTATGGAGACGGCTATATTTACGAAACCGCAGTAGAATTTAATTCGTATTTCCAAAACTGCAATCCGATTTGCATTGCGCAACAAGTGGAAAGTTCGTTTACGTTCAGTACAGACATGCCATATTTCTGGTTCATCGATGGTTACCTTGAAGGGCTTAAAAGTATCAGCGTAAACGAATATCCGATTAGTGAACGTTTCAAAGAAATGGTCGATTACATCGTTGAATACGAAAATTCATTTGATTACAGAATTCTGGAAAAAATTTTAAACGGGGAATATTGATATGGCGAGAAAAAGAACGAAAGCCGAAATCAGACGAGAACTCATTCAAGCCTTGACGAGCATGGACGATACGACTTTTTTGGATATTTACAACACATACGTTTTTTATTATGACAGCGGAAGTGAACACATTTATAAAATTGAAGATTTTAACGAACGCTTTTGTGATGTCACTCCGAGTGATATTTTTCAAATGTTGGAGGAAACACATAGCTTCGACCCGAACGCTCCTTATTTTTATTTTGCGGACGGAAACTATCTGACAAGCTTGAACAAGCTTGACGTCAACGTGAATCCGATACACAGAACTTTTAAAAAAATGGTCAGATACATTATTGAAAACAATGAAGCGTTCGATTCGACAACGATTCGGCTGATTTTGGAAAGCAAATTCTGCATGGAAACGCAAAAAGCCGATTTTCAGAAAACGGAAAAATTTCTTGCGACTCTGGACGAAAAAAGCCTTATAACGGCATACAACGAATATCAAAAAAAGGCTCATAAAGGCAGTGCCTTAGCCTTAATTCGTGAAATAGATTTTTATTTTGACGATGACTTTAAAAATCAAAGACCATCGTCGATTGCTCGAAGATTGGAAGAGGCGCGTGATACTTTCAGAATACACGATAAATATTATTGTTGGTTCGACATGCAATTGCATAGTTTCACGGAAATTTCCGCGAGTTGTGAGCCGATTGCACGGAGCTTGGAAGAGATGAGCTATTACATCGCCTGTGAAAAAGACCCTCTCGATACGTTCAAAATAAAAGATTTTCTGGACGAAGAGCTTTTGGAATAGCAAAAAAATGCTTAACAAATCAGTAAAGGAGCAAAGAAAAAAATGAGCGATATGGCAACATTGAGAGCCGAAGTAGCAGACGCATTCAAACGGATGAGAAAATCTGATTTTAGCTATGCGTTTCTCAGATATTTGAACGATGCGGGAATACGACTCGCAGGCAAGGAATATTGGTATGAATCCAATTTAGATGAATGCCTTGACGGCTTGACGCCGTTGGAAGTGGTGGAAGTCTATTTCAACTCTCCCAATTTCAATTCTACCAGCAATTTTTTCCGTGTTGGAAACAACGGCGACCTCATAAGTTTCAGCAAGTTTACGCTTGAAATGCCGATGGTTGCGGAGCGTTTCGATGACATGGTGGATTTTGTAATTGAAGAACACGACGTGTTAGACAGAACAGAGTTGCGTCGAGTATTCAGAAGTGAGCATTACAAAGAAAAAAGGAAACGATAATTTATGACAGAAGAAAACAAACTGATAAGCACGGTAACACACGTTCTCCAAGAAATGACTGACGAAGAAATATGCAGACTCTTGCAAAAATATTTCGGTGCCATCGGAAAAGACCCAACGTCAATCGGGCGCATGGAAGAATTAAACGCAAATTTTGACGATTCAAAAACTTACGTCATTAAAAACCTTGACGATGATTTCAACGCTGAACATTCTTTCTACTTTATCACTCCCGACGAAATGTTTCATAGCTTTAACAGTATTTTCAACGCTCCAATGGCTATTGGGTGCGTTATCCCCGAAATGGAAGACTACATGGTTGAACACAGAAATCCGTTGGGAATTTCAAAGCTCGAAGAAGTTTTTGCAAACGAAAGAAAACTTGACCGCAAAAAAGCAAAAACGTTCAAAGCACTGCAAGCGATGAATGATGAAGAATCATGCAGAGTTCTCAATCTCGCTTTCAGTCGTAAAGGTTGGAAATGCATTATAGACGGCATGGAAAATTTTGACGTCGACTTTGACGGCTACGCCATGCTGAACGTATTTTCAATGCTTGACGATGATTTCAATTCTCATGACGCTTTTTACAGTTTTGAACCCAACAGAGGAAAAATCAGCAGTTTCAACAGCATAAAGGACTCAGACCTTTATTATGAAAGAATCAACTTGGTTGCAGATTATATAGTTGAAAGCAATGACTCGTTGGGCAATTCGACACTTAATCAAATTCTTGAAGGTGAAAAATAATGGAAGAAGAATTAAGAGAACAGGTTAAAAAAGCATTTACAGCCATGCATGACGATGAGCTTTACGATGCATGGGACAAATTCACACAGATAATGAATTATGCGGATTCTGTTACCGTTCGCTTGATGCATGATCTTGACGGTTTTTTCGACAACTGGGGAACAAGACGGTTGTTCATGCTTTTCGAAGATTCGCCAGATTTCAAAATAAGCGATGAATATTACTCGTTTTATAAATGGCACTTAGTCAGCGCGGGGAATCTGACCGTTGATTTTTTACCGATTGCCGACAATCTTAACGAAGCAATCGATTATGTCGTTGAACACAAGGACGATTTGGGAAACGCAAGACTCAAGGAAGTCTTAGACGGCACGGCGGATAAACGAACTTTCATGAGCTTTAAAGAAGACTTTTTAAAAGTACTGGGAACACTGACCACCGAAGAACTAATCAGGGTGTACAACGAATGTATAAGCCGAAACCCCAACCGCATGATTTATCCAATGCTTGAATACATTCTTCAAGAAATAACAGAAAACAACAATGATTTTGGAATTCAAAAAATCAAAAACCTTATCAGTGCGCATGAGGCATACGACGACTTTGATTGACGATGAACCAATTAATGAAAATTTGGAATACATCCTTCAAGAAGCAACGGAAAATAGCAACGATTTCGGGATTCAAAAAAATCAGAGATTTTATTGAAAATCGCAAAGCATACGGTGACTTTTACTGACACGAAAGGAAATAAAAATGACAGAAGAAGAATTAAAAGAACAGGTTAAAAAAGCATTTTCAGCCATGCATGACGATGAGCTTTACGATGCATGGGAAGCCGTTTGTGAAAACGGAGGAATCGATTGCGAAATCTATACCAGAAATTATTTAAGCGAACTCTTTAAAGATTTAAGCGACTTCTACTTTGCGTCGCATAATGGAAAGATAGTCGGCACGGAGAATTTGACCGTTGATTTTTTACCGATTGCCGACAATCTTAACGAAGCAATCGATTATGTCGTTGAACACAAGGACGATTTGGGAAACGCAAGGCTTGAGGAAATCCTAGACGGCACGGCGGACGAAGGAACTTTCATGAATTTTGAGGACGATTTTTTGATAACGATGCGAACACTGACTACTGAAGAACTAATCAAGGTGTACAATGAATGCATGAGCCGAAGCCCCGAAGACATGATTTATCCAATGGACGAATTTTATGAGCTTTGGGACAGCTCCGAAGGAAGAGATGAGGCTCTGGACGCTTCAGGCGACCGTTTTAGTTTCAATGATGACTGGTTCTACGCTGTCAACCCAAATTACAACGTTTTTGAAAGCTTTACGGACTTGACGATTGACGATGAGCCGATTAATGGAAATTTGGAATGTATTCTTCAAGAAATAGCGGAAAACAGCAACGATTTTGGAATTCAAAACATCAACAATCTTATCAGCGTGCATGAAGCATACGGCGACTTTGACTGATGAAAGGAAATAAAAAATGAAAGAAGAATTAAGAGAACAACTGAAAAAAATGTTTGCTACTATGCATGGCGAGGAACTTTATAACGTTTGGGAAAGATTATGTCAGCGTGCCTCATTTTGGGACTGGTTCAAAGTGTATCAGTCATTTGATGTGTTTGCTAATGAAGTATTGCAATACTGGGATTTCAGAGCTATATTCAACACCTATGACGCATCGACGATTTTTGACGTGAATGATTTGTATTTTTCGTCATATCACGGAAAATTTCTAAGCACGGATAATTTGACGATTTGTTTTCCGCCGATTGCTGATAAACTGGACGAGGCAATTGACATAATCATCAAATTCAAAGATGATTTCGGCTCTGAAAGAATTAAAGAAGTCTTGAACGGAACTGCGGACGAGGGGACTTTCCTTACCGCTGAACAGGAAGTTAAAAACGTGCTGAAAGAACTTGACACGAAAAGTCTTGTCATAGTGTATAACAATTGGTGCGCAACGCCAAAAGAAAACATTTATTCAATGGATGGCTTTGATGATTTTTGGAACGTTTATTTCGAGTCTGATGTCGATGAAACACCCGAAAATTGTTCTCGTTTCAGCAAAAGAGACGATTGGTTCTTTTACGTGCCAAGCACGAACGAATGCGAAAGCTTTACGGACTTGACGATTGACGATTCGCCGATTGCTGAAAACATCGACCAAATAATTTGGAACGCAACCGACTATGACCAAGATTACGGACTTCTAAAAATCAGAAAAGTTTTGGATAAGCATAAAAAAAAATATGGAGAAAATTTTGAATAATAAAGCATGGAGGAAAAAACATGGCGAAAGAACTAAAAGAGCAGATTGCAGAAGTATTTGACGCAATGGACGACGAAGAACTCTTCAGAGCATGGCATCAAATTGCGGTATCAATCGGCAATCCCGACGGTATGGGGGTTTATCGCAAAGAAAAACTGAATTGCGTATTAATAGGTTGGAATCCTGAAGGCATCGTATATATTGTTGAAAGGTCGGAATCTTACAATTCAAACGATGCCTTTTTCAGCTTTTATGGAAATGAAATGCTCAGCACGAATCATCTTTCGACTGAATTTCCGCCGATTGCCAAAAATCTTGACAAAGCAATCGACATAATCGTTCAAAAAAAGCTTTCGCTCGGCTCATACAGATTACAACAGGTTCTTGACGGAAAAGCAAACGAAAGCACATTTCTTGGCGCTACCGAGGACATCGAACGGGTACTTGCAGAGTTGGACGTGGAACAAATTGTCAAAATTCACAACCAATACGCCACTCACTATGGAAAAATCAAGGAATTGGTCTATCCGATGGATGAACTTTCGGACGTGGCATGTTACGGGAATGAATCGCTTGCGGAAACGGTTGAAAAAATCGTTGAGAATTCTCGATTCAGCACTGCCGATGACTGGTTTCGTTGCATTGACAAAGAATATTACGAATACGAAAGCTTTTCAGATTTGAGCGAAGACGAATGGACGACTGAAGTTTCTTTCAATGACCTTGCGTGCTACATTTGGGACATGGAAGACGACTGCGCAATTCCCGAAATCAGAGAAGTTATAGATAAGCACAAAAAATACGGCGATAAGTTTTAATTGAAAGGAACGATGACAATGCTTGATGATGAAGATGAAATTTGGGACAACATTGATACTGCGTTTTATGCAATGTGCGGAATCGAACTTTTTGAAACATGGAGAAGTCTGACGGACACTTTAGGCGGAGACTTTCCCGTTATTTATAATAAAACAGAATTTGACGGACTTATCGAACGTATGCCCGAAGAAGAACTTGCCAAACTTGTTGAAAAATCAGCAGATTTTAACGAAAACGATTTGTATTTTTCAATTTATAATGGTCAACTGCACAGCACACCACTTTTAAACAGCTATTTTGAACCGATTTACCAGTCTTGTGATAAAGTATATAAAATACTCATTGAGAAAAGGCTCACTTTGGGGTCAAAACGACTGGAAGCGGCGTTCACCGAAGATTTTGATGAAGATATGGAACCAATTACTGAGGAATTGGAATGCTTTTTTGAAAACGAGCCTGATGAATTGGCAAATGAATGGGAAAAATACGTCGAAGGATGCAAAAAAGTCGGATATGACGGCGGTTGCGGACCATTTTCAATGAGTAAAGACCATGATATTATAGACGATATTAGGAACGAATCATGGGTATTAACAGATTGGTGGAGAGACGACCAAGGAGATATAGAAGAAGACGGATATTATGATACAGACGAAATCAGTGATTCTTTCTGTGACGCAGACGACTGGTTTTACTGGAGCAGAATCCGAGGACAATATTACAGTTTCTCGGATTGGGATTATGGCATTGGCGACGAAATCGGATTAGACGAATATTTTCAGGATTTAATAGATTATGTGGCTCAAACTGGAGATGATTTGGGCATTGCGGGCGTCAGAGAGATTTTGGATAATCACAGAAAACTCGGATACGTTTCTCAAAAAGGCGGGAACTGATACCGTTATTGATATGTCGTTTTAATTGATTTTATCCATTAAAGTTGTTACGATGTAGTTGCAGAACATTGCGTCTGCGGTATTGGCGCGCTCTATGGATGGTATCTAGAATTAGGTGCTTTAATCTATGGTGCGCTTTTTTTATTTTTTGACAATGGAAGTCGATGCTATTTTTGACAAAATGTATCTTAGGTGATATAATTAAATAAAAAAGAAAAGAGGTTTTTTGTTTGATTAGTCATTTTGATATCGTCACGTCAGTCGAAGGTTGCGTTTACGATGATACAAAGCAACAATGGGTCAGCCTTGTCGACCGAATCGACACGAAGATTGCCAAAAAGAACGTGGCGGAAGCTTTGCGTTCGATGAGCCGAGATGAATTTGAAAAATATTTCGATGACTATTGCAGATGTCACGGAGTTTCAGAAGCATCTTTTTGCGATATGGTCAACGACGCAGTTTTTAAAATGAGAACCTTCGGCAACAAAAGAATTGAACGTGCAATTTTGCAGTCAGAACGGGGGAGCAACTTAACTGTTAATTGATTTATAGAAAACAACAGAATTACATGGAATTATATAGCAAAAAAAAGCAAAACGACAAATCTCTGAACGGTGGTGAAAGCAATGATAAGAACTCAAAAAGTAAGACTGTATCCCAATCGAACCATGAAAAAGGTTCTTGACGATTTGTGCGATTACAGACGTTACTGTTGGAATCAAGGACTTGCTTTGTGGAACGATATGTATGACGCTTCGTTGATTTCGGAAGACAAAGAACTTTTGCCTAATGAACGCAAGGTTCGTAAAGAACTTGTTGCTAATAAGGAAGACTGGCAATATCAATTGTCGTCAAGATGTCTTCAACTTGCAAGTTTAGATTTGGGAAAAGCTTGGAAAAACTTTTTTAACAAGGCTCAACCTGACTGGGGCAAACCGCAATTCAAGTCTAAGAAAGCTCCTAGACAGGGATTTAAGACCGACAGAGCCAAAATCGTCAACAGGAAGTTGCGATTGGATAAACCACACGGAATCAAGAAATGGTACGACATTCGATTAAAAGGCACTAAATCCTTAAAAGGTGAATTAAAAGTCGTTTCAATTTACCGTGAAAACGGCAAATATTGGGCGAGTTTACCTTTTGAAACGGAAATCGAATCCAAAGTCAAAACTGGCAAGAAAACAGCAGTTGACATCAACGTCGGTCATTTCAACTATACGGAAGGACAAGTCAAAACTTTATCGAACAATCTAAAGGTTTTATATGAACGTATCGAACATTATCAACGCTTGTTAGCCAGAAAACGGAAAACAAACGGAAAGAAGGCAACTAAATCAAACAATTACGTTGCAACGAAAGCCAAGTTGCAACGTGATTATCGAAAAGTTGCCAATATTCAACATGATATTGTTCAGAAGTTTACAACTAAATTAGTGAATGACTATGACGAAATCGTTATCGAAGATTTGGACGTGAAGCGAATGCAGATGAGCCATGTTGCATCTAAAGGGTTACAACGTTCAATGTTTGGTTATTTTAGACAGGCTTTAAATTATAAATGCCAATGGTATGGTAAGGAATTGTTTTTAGCCGACAAATTCTATCCAAGCACGCAACGGTGTTCCCAATGCGGATTCGTTAAGACTGGTGATGATAAAATTAGCCTTGACGGCAACCTGAAACACAAAACCAAGCATAGCGAATACGTTTGTTATGAATGTGGTACCGTCATGAACAGAGATGAAAATGCGGTAATGAATTTAATGGCATTAATATAAAAAAGTCAAAAGGGGTGGGCTACACCCTTAAGCTATCAGAGCTAGTCACTGTCATTACCCCTTTATCGGGATATGGGAATACTAGTGTTGACGGTAGCAAATAAAATTAAGAAAGGAAAAGCTATATTCTTTCTGATAATGTAGAAAAATGTTTTACGCTTCTATGTTATTCTACATTTTATATAGCAAAGCAAAAAATGACAAGCAAACAAGAAAAATTATCACATATTGCAGAACTTTTGGACTTGGCGTCCGTTGAAGATTTCGTTCGTGCAAGCAATCAAGCAAAAGCATACATCGTAATTCAGCCGATGACGGAATTCTCGGACACAATGAAAGGTTTTTCGCCATACGAATTGGCAAACATCTTTTTCGATTCGCCCGATTTCAAGCCGTATGACGAATGGTTTGCTTTTAACCAAGCATATGATTATTTGGAAAGTTTTTCAGAAGTGGACTGCGAATATGAGCCGTTTATGCAGATTGCTCAATCTGTTGCAGAATATGCGGTCGAAAACAACGAAAGTTTCGGAATAACGGCAATTGAAAACGAACTGAATGCGGAATAATCAAAGAAGCCATGAGAAACAAACGATTCTCATGGCTTTTTGTTCGTTGAAATAAAAATGACTTTTGATATATAATATGTTTTGCAAGTCAAATAAATTACTAATTATCGGGTTGCGTTTTCAAAATCAAAAATATTGTGGGGGAAATCATATGCTATCTATGCAACACGTTATGTGTTTATACGAAAAAAATCAAAATCCGTCAAATCGATTAATCGCGTCAACCGTTTATCCTGACGCAATTCGTGCGTATACGGGGTTAAGACAGTATTCTCATTTTGAAAAGGCTTATGACGGTTCTGACACGTCTTATATGACGTTTCCGTCGAGCATGGCAGTACAACGTGATACGATTGAAGCTGATTTAAAAAACAACGGACATATAGTATCTGAAATAAAGTCCTGCGTAATCGGTGAAAGAACAAATATCAGTTCCTTTTATGAACACAACGCAAATTTAGAGTCGTCAATGAAGAAAGGCATCGGCTATCATTTGCAACAGGACATAACGTTTGACGTTTTTATTCGCAATACGATTGATTGCAGAAAAAAATATGACGATATTTTCGTATTCCGAGGCAAATCACTGAACGGCAAAGAATTTCGCAATTTGATTGGCAACATTGAAGAACAGGGCATTTATGTAATAGCGTATCGTTTATATGAGCAATGCGGCATTACGACAAATCAGAATTGGTTTGAACAAAACGTAAAAACTGCTTTAGACGACCAATACTGTAAAGATTTGTCCGACAGGACGTTTTCTTTCATGAAGATGAATCCAAAAACAGATTGGCTGATTACGGAACACGACTGGTCTAAGCTGAACGACGGCATCGTTTCCTTGCAAGATTATATGGAGCTATATGATGCCGTTCAAAAAAATATGACTATTCCCGAATCGGCATATCGCAAATAGTTCGATACGATAACTTGACAAAATTCAATTTTTAATATATAATATGTTTTGTAAGTTAAAAAACTTTCAGTCCGTTGGTTTCGTACGGACTTAAAAGGACTCCTAATTAGCATGTAAGCCGAAAGCTTTATTCTATGAATAAGGCTCGCAATCGCCGTATCCAGTCTAATGTTGGTCTGACTGATTTAGTCAGCTCAACAGTCTATGTCATTAGAATAAAGGTTAGAATACAACGGTGTCTGACCTATGTCAAATGACATAGGTCGAAACCGATAAAGATACAAATCAACTACTGATGCGTGTGTCTGACCTATGTCAAATGACATAGGTCGAAACCAGAAAGTGTTATGAAGTATCTTACCTATGTTGAATGGCACGGGTCGGAACCTAGCGATTTACCACCAATTTACCAGTGATTGTATCTTACCTATATCAAACGGTATAGGTTGAAAACAATTAAAATTTCTAAACTAAAAAGGTTTTAAATTCTTTTCAAAAGAGTTATAATTGAATCAGCCTTATGGGAGGATGAGGCACGGGTAATCCAGCGTTTATCCCATATCCTCCTGTACATAGCGATAGAAAAAGTCTTTGCTTGTTTAAGGCGAATTTGAATATTCATTCACTTTCGTTTCTTAAACGGGCAAAGACTTTTTTTACGCTGACCAAGGCAAATTATCACAAAAAGCAGGTGCATAACATGCCAATTTACACGGGTGAGCTTACTCACAAAACAGACAGTAAAACGGGACAATTGCGACATACGGAAGGCGTCACGGACGATATGGAAGTCGCATTGATTTTTCATGCTCAACGAGGACTCAACAAAAACGCAAAAATGTCAAGCAACGGCAAGGTTGCCATGGTTGAGCTTTTCCCAGACGATGCCAATTCGCACAACGGAGCCGTTTACGTTGACGCAAGCGAAATGAATCGCGTCGATGAAGTGGACTTTTTCAAAAAGCACGTTTTGGATATTGACAGTTTCAAATTCGTATACTATTTTCTGAAGAAAAATCGCTTGTCGGAACTCAGAGCCAAGTTTTCAAGAATCATGCCGATGTCAAACGTTGATTCGCTGAACGACGCTCAAGGCGAAGTGCTTGCGAAAGCTTTTCTCGGCTTGTATTCCGACGAGGAAGCCGAAAAAGAAATTTCTGAAGGACACGATGACAAGCAAGCGGTCAAAGACGCTTTGAAACACGAATTCGTCGGTCAAGGATTGAAAAAAACGTCAATCGTTGAAGCCAACGGGCTTGAATTTGAAGTGGTCACGGTAATCAAAAGCTGTTCCTTCGGAAAGGACTATATTCAAGCCAACTGTGCCATTCTGAGCGCAAGTGCTCTCGGAACGAACGCAAGCGCTTCTGGCAACGAACGACGTGTTCTGCAAAGCTACAAGCGCATTTTGAGCGAAAAGAACTTCCCGAACATTACAGGCAAAAGCGAAATTCGCAAAGAAAAAATCGAAGTGCCTAAAACGGGCGTTGAATTCCGTCGCAACATCGGCAACTATCGCGACTTCATCAGTCGAATCAGAAACGAAGTCGTTCGCGAATTTCAGGAATGGGCAAACAAATTTGAAGCCGAAGACCTCGGCGTGTCTGAAATTCCGACGGTCAACACCGCAACGGTTCTCGTTCATTTAATCAGCGAACTCAACGTTGCAAAAAGCGAAATTCGCATCACGAGTACCACATGCACGAAAGAATCGCTCGAACGCTACAACGACGGTGAAATCGATGCCGTCGGAGTATTGCGTGAAAACAACGAGAAGTTTGCCCATCTGTTCGCGAAAGCCATCGAAAAGCGTTTCATTGATGAAGACGTGTTCGATACCTACACTAACCGCGTAATCGACGTTTTGGAAAGAAACGAAAAGGCGGGAATTGCGCCAGCACATCTGCAAGGCAAGGTCAACAGCGCCGTTTCAAAGGAAATTCACAAATACGTTGATACAATCACTGCTTCGGGAGATGCGGTCGAACTTTTTGAAACATATCGTTCTCTCAATCAAAATCACGATACAACCATCATCGACAACGTGCTTGCATACGCTCGCGAGCATTTGGAAGAATGGAAGGTTTACGACCCGAACGAAGAAAAGAACAAATTCAGAAAACTTCTTTCTTCCGAAATTTCAAAAATCGTTCAAAGGGCATTTGACCACTTCAAGAACGAAGGCGACAAATGGCTGAACGAGCATTTGAACGATTATCTTGAAGAGTTCGACAAACGAGCAGACAAGGAAAACGTCGAAACGTTATATAAGGAAATCTTGGCAAAAGCTGAAAAGGAATTGCCGAAACAGACATCCGAAAATGTGAAAAACATCGACGAAATCGTAGACGAAGCAGTCAAAATCAGAAAGGCGCTTTTGATTCAAAACGCATCGGCATACGGATATGAAAAAATGCTTGAAGACGAGCTGAAATCCGATTCCGATTCTTTAACACCTGTAGCCCAAAAAGAACTTGCACGACGTTTGAATGTTTACCTCGATTCTTTCGGCGGACTCGAACAATACGTCAACGGCTTGGTTTCAAAAAATGTGGAAAACGCCCGCAAAGCTCTTCACAATTTTGCTGAACTTCTCGTCAAGGAAGGAAAGGTGCCGACTGCCGAATACGTTGCCGAAAACTTTGAATGGGATGAAGATGATATCCGTGCAATTTTCAGTCACAATTTCAAAGAAGTCGCTCGCAAAGAATTTCTTGAAATGACTCAAGAAATTGCAGATGCTCAAAGCATTCGCAAGAAAAACAAAGAAATCATTGCCTATGCATTGGAATTACTCGTTGCCACGGAACTTCTCAAAGGATTTACCGACCCTTCGAACTGGGTGCCTCGTCTGAATGCCGTCATTGCTTGTTGGGGAGACTTCAAAAACTATCCCGATGAAACGGCGGAAGCAGCCAAGGAATCGTTCGTCGAAAAATATGCGGAATTCTATCAGAACGAATCCAAAAGAATTGCCCACGAATTCGCTCCAAAAATCGAAGCAATCGTTGCCGATTATGACCCGTCGGACGAAAACCCGACAGACTGGAACGAATGCGTAAGACCTCTTTCAAAGGAATACGATGGCGAAAAAATCAAGCCTCTTGTAGACAAGATGTTCAGCAACGGCAATTATGTTCAATATGGGCAGGAGCAAATGTCGAAATTTGACGATAAAGAATTTGCACACGAAATCGTATTGAAGTCGAAAGTCAGTCTTCAAGAACTGCTCGTTCAAAAAGTCAAGGGAATCCTTTCCTCAAAAGGAATTGTCGTTGATGACCTGAAAGAACGTCTTTCCGAAAAAGACTACGTGTCAGAAATCGTCAATGGAAACGGATATACGATTGAGGATGTCGCAAACGAAATCATTCAATCGAATTCGACCGAAGAAGAACTTTCAGACATCGACGTTCGCTCAAATGCGCTTGACGAATTCAGCGAATGGTTTAAGACCGAAACGGAACGGGCGCTTGAAGGAAAACGCGAAACGTGCTTGTCATGGATTCTTAACCAGCATTTTGGCAACTTTTACGAAAATTCATCGGCAGTCGATGCGATTACCGCAAAATTCGACAAGGCTTATTCTCGATTTGTAACCAATGAAAGCTATGAGCTGGCTGACCTTGAATTTGACCGTCAAAGCGATTTTATCACAAATTACGAATCAGACCATGAATTAACAAGCAAGGATGACGTGAAGGAAATCGTCGATGCTCTCAAGAAAGAATACGGTGACGTTTCCAAATACGTTCAAGCAGACGAACTCGTTTATAACTTCGACGATGAAAGTTTTGCACTGAGCACAAGGAACGAACTCAAATCGTTTTTGAACGGAATCATCAACATGGAAGTCAAGAAAGAAATCGCCAAATTAGGCTTCAATGCGGAAGAAATGAACGTGAAATCAACAATCGACGCGGGCGACTACGTTTCAAAAATCTGCAAGCGTCTCATGAATTTCAGCGACGTTGCGGACGACGTGCTTAAATCGGTCAATTACGTGCGATTAGACGAACTGACTGTTCAAGTCATGAACGAATTTGCGAAAATCGCAAAACAGGCGCTCAAATCGGAAGGCTTCGACAAGCTGACCGATAAGGTGATTGAAAGTCTGACAATCAAAAACGAAAAGCTTTCGCAAAAACTTAAGGAACGTTTGAACGCATATTTCAACGAAAACAACGGGTTTGAATCATACTGCAACAATTTTGTGCAGTTTTTCAGCGCAAATTCAAAAGAAACTTTTGCCGACGTTGCCCGCAAGCATTGGCGCGCTACTCATAATCTGTACGCTGACCCGCATGAGCTTGCTGAAAAATGCAATCCTGAAAGCTCAATCAAGCTTGCGTTCGTCAAGTCGCTGGGAAAAACCGCTCGAAAGATTTTAACGGTATTGCTTGACGAAGCTCCAGATGAAGAAAAAGAAGACCGTATCAACGAAATGGCAAAAGAACTTCCCGCAAAAATCGCAGAAATTGCGGAAGAAACGTTCAACGACGTTTACGGTGAAGGTTCTCCCGCTCAAAACGTTCTTACGAATTGGATTAATCATCATAAGGAAGAATTCGTCAAAGCGTTCAAAGAACTTGCCCGTCGTCACGACAAAGAAGAATTCCAAGACGACTTTGATTCAACGGTCGAAAATGCACGCAAAAAGGCAATTTCTGATTTTGAGGGCAGTCGTTACGGTACCAACAAGCAAAACGCAATGACATCCATTGCTTCGACGTATGAGGCTCATTTCAAGCGCTTATGGAACGATTACGTAGCAGACCAAGGAATTACAGCAGACTGGGAAAAAGCCACGGAGAAAGCCTGTGGAAAGCCTCAGGAACAAGCCGTAAAAATTTGCGAAAATCTTGAAAACGTCGAAGCATTATACGAAGGCATTCAAGGACTCAACGATGACCGTGCGGAACTTTACAAGCATGACGTTCAAAAGTTTTATGACGAACAATACGGAATGGATTATTGCACGAACAATCCAAGCATCAGTTTCAGCAAGCACTTCAAAGAGCTTGGAAAAACGGTGCGCAACTATGCGGTGGATATGCTTGCAGATGAAGGGTTCAAGAAAAAGGACGTCAAAGGCGTAATGCAGTTGCCGTTGAACACGGTGGTTGAATACGTCGCAAGCAAAAATTCGGACGCAATCAAGAACGCTTTGAGACTTGAAGAATAGGAGCAAAAAAACACAGATGACGAAGTATCCAAAAGGAACAAGAACGCTTTTGGGAACGATAGAATTAATCGATTCTCAAAACAGCATGCCTCAACCAGCTTACGGAATTAAAAACGAAAACAAGGATATAATGTGGCTTTGGGAAGACGATGTAGACAAAATCGTTTTGCCGACAATCAGCGCAAAAGATTCGCACACGGTCGACACGGCAAGAAGAAAAGGCTACGGATTAGCCGAATTTATCAAACAGTATTCAAACGAATCCGAAGCAACGCTTGAAACACTTGTTGAAGCATGGGTACACGGATACATGGAGCGTTGACAAAAAGCGTTTTGTATGTTATTATTGATACTGAAATTAATTTCAAAACAATAAATTAACCCGTTGCAAGAACAATGTAATTGTTCTGTTTTCCTAGACGGATTTTCTTCTTTGATAACATCGAGCAAAGCCTTGCGATTATTTGCGCAAGGCTTTGTTTTTTGACAAAAAAGTATATTATGATATAATACAATTAAGAGCGACAGAAACCTTACGAGGACTGTTACGAAGAATAGCCTAGGCAAGCCTTATCCTTGAAGGGTAGGGCTTTTCTTATTGACATATTTTGTATTTCATGGTATAATAAATATATAAAATTGAAAGAAGGAATAAATATGAGCAAAGAAATTAAAACAATGATTGGCGAATTGCCAGACCATTTCTGCCATCTTTATTTTGTCGGTGAGAAAGAGAGAGGGATTAAGCTGACTAAAGAGGAATTTGAAGCAGTAAAACTGCCTGAACTCAACGAAGACGAGCGGAAATATTATGACGAGGTAAAGCAGGCAGAAAACGGCAATAAAATAAAAATGGTGGGAGACGTAATATATGATTACGAATACGATGATGACCATTGTTTTACGCCTGAGGAAGTCTACAGAACTATCGAAGCAATCGTTAAAGGGGGTTATAATGAATAAAAGCACGGGCATATTCTACCGCCTTTGGAAAGAAATTTGACTTTCTGATTGGATAATGATATAATAATAATGTCTTCTTTAGGGTAAAAAGATTCTCAGCCTTAAAAAAGAAATGTTCTCACATTTTTACTATCCCCATAAAAAATGTTGAATTAAGCCTTTCTGGGAAACTGGAAAGGCTTTTTATTGACGATAATTAATCTTCATGATATAATAAACACATAAAATCGAAAGAAGGAATTTTGAATCGAAATGAATACAGAAAATTTGATTTTGAAAAGAAGCCTTATGCTTCAATCATTCGCACCGTTATTCGCATTGTTGGCGATAAAATATTTTAACCCCGCTATGTTTTGGCATTTGACGGTATCTTTTGTCAAATTATTTTCGGATAAAGGAATGGTCGCAGTTCCCGTAGCCGTTGCTAACAAAAACTTCGGCAGTTTTTTAATTTTTATGATAAGCTTCATGTGGTTGCTTGCCACTTTTATTGTCGCAATCGGATTTACAGGAATGCAGAAATCGGGATTCAGGTCGGCAGGTGAGAAGATTTCGATTGTGGGTTCACCTGATACTGGCAACGGCATATTTCTTGCGAATTATATACTTCCGCTGATGGTAAATGACGTCTCATCCGTCAGAAAATTGATATCCTTTTTGCTTTTGCTATCGACGGTGATTGTTGTGCTGATTGATTTGGACACGTTTTACCAAAACCCCGTTTTGTCAGTCATGAAATATCGAACGTTTACGTTCAAGTTCGTCAATCCCGCATCGGACATAAAGCATTCAAACAGAGTTTACGTCGGCATTACGCATGGTGTTCCTATTGCAGAGGATGCCGTGATAAAAAGAAAGTACATTTCGGATGGGGTTTTTCTTATCTATAACGATTAAAAAAACAGGCAAGTCCTTGTTTCCTTGACGGGAAAGAGGGCTTTTTTGACAATAATTAAATTTCATGATATAATAAATATATAAAGTTAATCAAAGGAGATATACAAAATGAAATATACAGAATTAGAATCAAAAGTTATCAAAAGCATTGGCGATTTTTTGAATTATGATGATTTGGAAATGAATTTAGAAGACAATGCAACGTATTTCGTAATGAGTGAGATTGACATTGAGCCAAAAATATTAAGAGGCGTGTTGTCAAGCCTTGAGCAGAAAGGCTTGATTTATAAGAATGATGAATTAGTTGAAGAACCGATGTTTATGGTTACGGATTTCGGAATTAAGGAATACTATAGAATTTACGGCTAAAAAGAAAAATCCCGTTTTGTTAAGAAATGGGGCTTTTTTTTGCAACACAATTCGCTTTCGTAATATAATAAGTACATAAAATTAATTATCAGAAAAATAAGCAAGGAGGAAAACTATGAAACCAAGCAATTATGCTATGCGCAACATCGAACTTAAAACGGAGCAAGACGGTAAAGATTATAAAGTTTATGTTGTATGTAAGCCGAATGATATTTACATCGGCAAAATTACAAAAACTGATGATGTAGGTGACTACGAATTCAGAAATGTGCATAACAATCTTATTCTGAACGACCAATATAAGCTTGAAACGATGCTTGATATAATCAAGGATGATGCAGGGAATGTCTTCAATTTTCACGATTCGTTCGGACTGGAGAACTGGGTAGTCTACTTTAAAGATGACGGAACGGCTGATTTTTATCTTTGCATTGGTGTTTTAGCAAGAAAAAACAAATATTGGGTAAGCCATACGGGACTTCCGTTCGCTCACGTCGCACCTTTTGAAGGCACAAAAGAAATGGCTGCTCGGTTGCTCAGTGGCGAAGACATTCTTGAAAATGAAACATATCGTAAGTTTCTTGAAGATAACGGCTATATTCAATACGAAGACTGGACTGCAAACGAAAGATGCGTACAAGTTGCCGTAGCCATGATGAAGATTGACCATGAAATCGAGCAACACTTTTACGGAAATCCTGCATTCTTGGATTACATCCCACAACGCGAATATGATGTATTCTTGACGGCGTTATGCGATATTTACAAGCTTAATCGTGAGGAACGGGAAATGATTCGTAAGTGGTACGGCTATGAAGCACTGCAAAAGAAATACGCAAGAAATGACGCGGAGGACTGATACATGAAACTTAAGAAATTCCAACGGAAATACGAAGCAAAAGCCGATGCGGGAAAAATCGAAACTGATTTGTACGAAATTTCTGTGGATATGCAGGAACTTAAAAAAGAACTCGAGTCGATTATCAATTTATACCACCAAGGCGAAGCAAAGTCTGAAGATGTTCAGGAATTTGTAAACGTGGCGGAAAGTGCGCTAGTCGGGGCAAATGACCTTCTCTGGCACATAACAGAGGAAGAATGCAGTGTTCAGCCAAAGTGACCAGCACTGACAAAAAACTAAAATGCGATAGCAAAAAAGCACAGAGTCCCGTTTAAAAGCG
>OFMB01000364.1_pt1 | contig 29683 bp, 22 predicted proteins | sample 1541111 | NCBI WGS metagenome assembly OFMB01 (sample SAMN04209241, study PRJEB22552) | human gut metagenome | biome: gut; material: feces | host: Homo sapiens | place: USA: Oklahoma
AGACAGATTATTGGTAGAGGATCTCGCCGGTGGGCGTGAAGAAGTCATTGGTAGGTTCGGCGCTGTGGTTGTAAATGTATCCGTAGACGCACTGGGCGCTGTCCATGGTCAGACGGCCATCCTCGGTGCTGGTGTAGGTGATCTGGTAGCCCACATCCTCCTGCGCAACGGCAAAGTAGGAGGGGAGACCGTCCTCGTTGAACTCGATATAGACAACGCAGTCGGTGTAGGCGCTCAGGGTGGCGGGGGTGCCGTCCGCGTTCAAGGTCAGGTCGGTGACTTCCAGCTTATAAGGCGAGCCTTCCAGCGCGGCGGCCTGGGCAGCGTCAAAGCTTGCTGTGGCCTGGCCGTCCGTGTAGGTGAACTGGATGTCATAATCCTGGGAAAAGTCGTCGTAAATGCCCAGCGTAATGTGGCTCAGGCGGCCGTCCTCGTCATAGAGAAAATCGCCGTTAGCACCACCAATGCCGGTGGTAAAGCGGAATTCTCGCAGGCTCTCGGCCTTTTCCTCGGCAAGTTCGCTTTCCGGGGCGGGCGTTTCTTCAGGAGCGGCTTCTGGCATAGTCTCCGTATCCGGGGCGGTCTTTTCGACAACGGGGACAGCGGGCGCACGCTCGGCGGGGGTGGTGTCTTCCACCGGGGCCGCGCCGCAGCCGACCAGCAGGGTGAAGGAAGCGAGGACGGAAAGAATCAGGGCGGACAGTTTACGGAAGTTTTTCATGGTATATTCTCCTCTTACTAAGTTGTGTTTTGTTTTTCCTTACATCTCCCCTATAGGGTCGCCGGGCGGAGAAGTTAAAGAAACGGAAAAAAATAAAAAAAGAAAAAAGAGGGCTGCTGCCCACTGCGGCAGCAGTCCTCCTGGGAAATATGCGGTTACTTGGCGATAGCGGCCAGGTAGGCAGCTTCGTTCGCGGCGATCTGCTTCTGGAACGCGGCGACAGCGGCGGCGTAGGCGGCTTCGCGGGCATCTGCGGCGGCCTGGGCCTGCTTTGCGTTGGCGTAGCGGGTCTCGGGGGCGGCAGCCTTGTTGGCGACGGGCGCGATAGCACCGCTGCCGACGTAGCCCTTGACGCCCTTGGCGCTCACAACGGTGGTCGTCTCATTGCCGCAGGTATCGCAGACATAGACGTTGCCCTTGCGGGTCCAGTTGTGGTAGCCGCACTTCTGGCAGGTGGTGTACTCGATGCCCCAGGTGCCGTTGGCCTTGGCCTCGTCAATCTCCTTCTGCTGGGCCGTGCGGGTGTCAACGGGGGCGGTGCTCACCGCTGTATCGGCAGACGGTGCGCTGCTTGCGGCGGGCGTTTCGGCAGCCTTGTTGTCGGTGCTCGGCGTATCGACGCTGGGCGTGTCGGGCGCGGCGCTGCCGTCGGTGACGGTGACAGTCGCCGCGGCGATCTTGGCAAAGCTGCGGTCCGTCAGGGTCACGGTGCAGGTGCCGGGCATCATGGCCTCATAGGTGATCGTGCTAACGCCGTTCGCGGTCTCGTAGCCGACCTGCTTGAGCACGCCCTTCTGGTCGGCCATGCTGGGCCCGAAGGCAATGTACTCGCTGCTCAGGTTCCAGTCGTACATGTTGCCCGCGGGTACTTCCATCGTCCAGGTCTCGCCCACATGGATCGTGGCGGAATCCAGCTTGTAGTCCACGGTGGGCTCGGCGGCAAAGGCTCCCAGTGCCATGACGCAGGTCATGGCCAGGGTGGCTGTCATCGCGGTGATCTTTTTTAGAAACGAAGTTTTTTTCATAACACTTTCTCCTTTTTGTAACAGATAGATTTTTTTCTTTGCAGGGAAACATCCGATCGGTTTGCTGCCTCCTTACACCATGACTATAGGGTGGGAGAGGGGCAAAGTTAAAAGAAAAACCAAAAAATTATGAAAAAGAAAATAAGATCCAAGAAAGATCTGTAAGCACTTTGCCGCAAAGAATCTTGTGTTTTGCTGCAAAGCAGATATAATAAATAGGTAGTAAAGAGAATAGCCTAAAACAATGTAAGCAGCCAAGTGGGTTTTGTCATTTGGCTGTTTGTGTTTAAGAAAGGAAATCAAATGGATCAATACGATGTCGAATATAGAATGTATTCGCTCAAAAGTTTTTGCGAAATTTTCGATGAACTCTTCTCGTATGATACGGGCGATGATTTTTGGAAGCGCTGTGTATGTGAGGTCACAATTCGCAGTTTGGATGTCGATGTGTGCGACGGAGAAGTAGGCCCGCGCCCGGAGGAAATTTCTCTGCGTATAGCATTAAAAGAGGTTGTTTTGCGCCGTTTTGAACCGTACAAAGACTTGAAACCAAAAACCATCAATGTAAACAAAGTCAACGAAATGCTTGCCCACACGATCAAAGTATTCATGGATGACGAAAATATGAAAGTAGAGGATATGGATCGAGAGACGCTGCATTATTTATGTGGAAGTTTTCGAGTTCTGTTATCCCATATGTGTCCGTTTGCATATTCGTTTGATTACAGTCAATTCATGCAATTGGTCAAGAAACAAGGCATCCAGGAGTATGCAGATAAAATCGTTGCACTGTACACTCTGGTCGAACAGTACCAGAAATACTAAGCGTCATCATTCACCATTTAAAACCAACCGCTCGCTTACCGGTGAGAGGCTTTTTTCTTTTTATTTATCCAAAAGTTTTGGTTGGCCTTTAACTTTCCCCGCCGCACACCCTATAGCCTTTGTGTAAGAAAACAAAACCCAAACACAAAGGAGAAGAAAGTATGAAAAAGATCACTGTAAATAAAACTCGTATCCTCACGGCCGCTGCTGCGCTGGCAGCGGTGTTCTGCCTGGCAGGGTGCAGCAGCAAGGCTGTGGAGGAGATCCCCCAGCCGGCCGAGACCTCCCGCAGCGAGGAAGCCACCCCCGAGACCGCTGTGCCGGAAGCCACGGCCACCCCGGTCCCTACGCCTGACGTGGTGGTGCCCACCAGCGTGACGCTGGAGCAGGAGGGCGGCATCCTGAACAACGGCATGACCTGGACGCTGCATGCGACCGTCCTGCCGGAGGACGCCGCCGACAAAACCATCACCTGGACTTCCGCCGATGAGAGCATCGCCACCATCGACGACAGCGGCGTCATAACGACCCACGCTCCCGGCCAAACCACCATCACGGCGGCCTGCGAGGCGGGCGGCGTGTCCACCAGCTACACCCTGGTCGTGCAGGATGCTGTCAAGTGCAGCTACTGCGGCGGCACGGGCCACACGGCGGCAAACTGCACTGCCAAAAAGGCAACCGAGCAGGTCCAGGCTGCAGCCACCCAGCAGTCTGAAGACGCCGCCGCGCCTGCAGCTGAGCAGTCCGCAGCCGAAGCAGCCCAGCCCGCTGACCCCGGCTATGAAGTTGACTGGGCGGGCCGCCGCATCTACTACGAAGGCGATGCCAACATCCCGGAAGGCGGTGTTGTCCAGCGCCCGGACGGCACCCGGTACATCAAGGGACCCCGGTGTGTGATCTTCGGGTATGACACCTGCCCGGAGGACACAGACCCCAACCAGCCTGGAAACACCCCGTTTACCGGCGACTGCGTGTTCTGCGGTGACTACGGCCACGACGTCTACCACTGCCCCATCCTGGATGAGTTGGAGAGTTCCGAAGCATACCAGGAGCTGCTGCAGAACAACGGCTGACGCCCGTGAAAATAGTACCAAAAGTGAGGTGGTTGCAAAAAGTAGCAAATCTTGTTGACGGCGGGGCGGTGTGTCCCTATAATAGAAGTATCAAATCAAACGAACGTCAGAGGTGATACGAATGTTTGTCTATGGATACTGCCGCATTTCCACGCCGCAGCAAAATATCGAGCGCCAGGTCCGCAACATTGCCGCTGCCTACCCAGCGGCCCATATCGTGCGGGAGGTCTACACCGGCACAGCCTGCCAGGGCCGCAGGGAACTGGACAAGCTGCTGCGCATTGTGCAGGAAGGGGATACCATCGTGTTTGACAGCGTCTCCCGCATGAGCCGCAGCGCCGACGAGGGCTGTGCCCTGTACGAAACGCTGTACAAGCGCGGCGTGAATCTGTGCTTTTTGAAGGAGCCGCACATCAACACAGATACCTACAAGCAGGCTTTGCAGCGGCAGATCGGTACGGCACCGGAGACCGGCAGCGCCGCAACGGATTGTTTTGTGGCCGGGGTGATGGATGCGCTGAACCGCTACACCGCCGACCTGGCCGCCGAGCAGATCCGCCTTGCCTTTGCCCAAGCGCAAAAAGAGGTGGACGACCTGCACCAGCGCACCCGCGAGGGTCTGATGACCGCCCGGCTGAACGGCAAACAAATCGGGCAGATCCCTGGCCGCAAGCTGAACATAAAAAAAGCTGCCGCCGCTAAGGCGCTGATTTTGAAGCACAGCCGGGATTTTAATGGAACCCTGGCCGACGCCGACTGCATCAAGCTCATCGGCATTGCCCGCAATACCTATTATAAATACAAGCGGGAATTGCGGGATATTATGTCGTAATGCTATAATATCTTTTAAGAATTTTTCAAATTTCTTTAACTTCCCTTCGCGCAACCCCTATTGTATCCATGTAAGGACAAACAGAAAACAAGGAGGATAATCCCTATGATGCCAAACAAATCCATTTACCGCGACGCTGACGCAGCAGAAATCAACCTGTATGAGCTTAACTTCGCGCGTTTCTTTTCCATACAGACTAGCGAGAACGGCTGGCGGCGCGTCGTGTGTGAACTTGTCCGCCGTGCGGCGAAGGGCACCAAAGAGCTCCGCCTGGAAGATGGGACAGAGCTTCCCGGGGAAAAGACCTTCCGGGACTATGTCGTCGACCTGATGGACAGTTACCTGGCGGTTTTGCCGGATGCAAAGCCCCATGCCTATCCTGCTGCCGAGCGGGAACAGCTGATGGAACGTCACTGCCGTCATACGGAGGATGGTGGTATTGATTATGACTACTACCAGGACATGACCTTGGATACATTCATCTTCAATATGCGGAACGTAGGGGCGGGCGCGCTGTATGCGAAGCGCGGCCCCTTCTGGCACGGCGGGCACATGGAGCAGTGCCACTTTGAAGAACTGTTCCGCCTAATCGAGGAAGAAGGCGAGAAAGTGTTTGGCGAGACACAGGAACGGTATGCCGACCTTGCCGCAAACGACATCACGGCGGAAGCGGAACATCTGCTGAACCGTATAAAGCAGGAAAAGGAAGGAGAAGAAGAACAATGATGAACATAACCCCATTTTCCCCGGCTGAGCGCAAGGCGCTGATGGAGGAGCTTTTCCCCCTAAAACGCACCGCGCGGGACTACGACCTGCGCCAGGATATGACGCTGGACGGCTACATAGCCAGCGTCATCGTCCGTGCGCAGCGGCAGCTGGATAGCGGGACGCTGCCCTCGGCCAGCGTGCAGTTCCGCAGGCTGGCCGACCTTGTACGAAACGATATTACCCGGGAGGCGGAGGAACTGTTCCGCGCTTGGAAAGATGCAGAGAAGGAAACCAGAGAGGAGGAATGACCGATGCAGACCTGCGTACCGGTAGAGAAGCGCTCTAAAAAAGCGCAGCGTGCTGCCGTGCGTGCCAACCGTGTGCTGTGGCAGGGCGTAAAGCTCTGCCCACGCATCATGCGCAAAAAGACAGACTACAGCCGGAAAGGACGACGTGCGGAGGTGATGGACGAATAAAAAGGGGCCGGTCACGGCCCCTTTTTATTTTTTTGTGCGGCAGAATTTTTTTAAATCGGCTTTAACATGGCCCAAACCGGACCCTATAGAAAGGGTGTAAGGAAAACAAAACAAGCCGAGCAAAACAGCCGGTACAAAACAAGGAGGAAATATAAAATGATTTGTGTACATTGTGGTAAAGAGATCGACAACGGCCAGGCTTTCTGCCCCTACTGCGGCAGCCGTGTGGGCGGCGATGCAGCCCCCGAAGCAAAGGCAGCAAAGAAGGACCCCCGCAAGCTGGCCCTGCCGGTGGCGGCCGTGGCTTTGCTGGCGGTCGTCGGCGTAGGGCTTGCCAACCGCATGCCGTCCATCGACCTGCAGCGCTACGTGACGATCACGGCACAGGGGTACGACACCCTGGGCAAGCTGGACGTTTCGTTCGACACGGACAAGCTGGAAGCAGACTATGGCAAGCGGATTGCGGACAGCTTCAAAAAGGCGATGAACGACCACAAGGAGTCTACCTACGGCCTGAGCAGCCTGGCCGCCGACCTCTACAGCGGCTCCGAGACGGAACTGTTTGTGGACTACTGTGCCACGGGCAGCGCCGACAAGACCAGCGGCTTGCGAAACGGAGATGTCATCACCTACAGCTGGAACGAGAGCGAGGACGAAGCGGAAACGCTTTTCGGTGTCAAGGTGAAGTACAGCGACATCACCTACACGGTCTCCGGGCTGGAAAAGGTCAACACCTTTGATGCGTTCGATGGTGTGACGGTGGAGTTCAACGGTACCGCGCCCCAGGGCACGGCCACCGTGAACAGCCTGCCCACCGCCGAAGCGGGCGGCAGCCTGCACTACACGCTGGATACCACGGACGGCCTGCGCAACGGCGATACCGTGACCCTGACGGCCAGCAGCAACCGGGAGGATTTCAGCGACTGTATCGAGAAGTATGGCGCCATCCCGGCCGAAACCGAGAAAACCTTTACGGTCAGCGGCCTGAATGAGTACGTTACCACGCCCGCGCTGCTGACGGATACGGTGCTGGACAGCCTGAAAGCCCAGGCCGAAGACACCTTCAAAGCCTATGCAGCCAACCACTGGGACACTGACAGCGAGAGCTTGATCGGTATGGACTACGTGGGTGACTACATCCTGACCCCGAAGGAGGATAGTTTTTGGGTCGATAACGACATTGTGACCCTTGTGTATAAGATCAATGTACACAACCGCTACCAGAACTTCAACGACGAAGTGTACGAGGGCGACAACAGCTACTACTGGTACATCTCGTTCAAGAATGTCAGCGTGGACGGCAGCGGCAATGTCGCCAGCGGGCTGAACAGCTACGACAGCGCCGAGGAACGGGTCACCATCGACTCCGGCCTGCAGCAGTTCAGCTTCAGCGACTCCACGATGAACTGGTACTACTACGGGTATGCGACCATCGACGACCTGTACAGCGCGGCAGTCACCAGAAACGTCGAGAAGTACAACCACCAGGACAATGTAAACGCATAAGGCAGCCAAGCTGCAGAAAGTGAGGAAACAATGGAAATCGTGATGAAGAAAATGGAGACCTTCTGCCCCCGGAAAGAACACCTGACCATGGTGGCGGCGGCGGCCGGCATCGCCATGGTGCTGGCGTTCTGGTGCCTGGTCTGGCCGGTCGCTGGCGCACAGGCAGGCCCCCTGGCGGCCCTGGTGGTAGGAACGGCCGTTGCCTATGCCGTGGTCGGACTGGGTATGATCTTTCTGATCGCGCTGGGCCTGACCATGATCCCCGGCAAACCGTGACCCCGCTTCTTCCCCATGATTTTCCCCCCACTTTGTGTACCGGCCATTGTAACTGTACAGGCCGCAGGGCAAGCAGCCTTTCTGTCGCTTGCCCTGCGGCCTTTTTGGATGCCCTGTGTCATGCAAGGTCAATTCGCAGAGTACACAAAAAAACCGGAAAACAGACTGCATCATGCCGAATGGCGGCTATATCCCTTGATTCGGAAAAAAGGTTGCAGTATACTTTTATTTAAACATGTATCGCCATCGGCGTACAGATTTGCTCCCCTAAAAAATCTACTATAGAAAGGAATTACCGCATTATGGAACTGCGTCTTGATATGTGCCAAAAGCTGATTCCATATATCTACAAAACGGTTACCCTCGAGACGGCTTCGCACGGAAGTCTTGTGGGCAACCCGGTGCAGACGGATATTATGCGTTCTGTGCTGACCGTGCTGCTGCCAAACGGGCAGATGGACATCCCGCTGGACGACATCCTTTCCATTTCCTGCTTCGGGATGGAGACCCTGCGTTTTGACAACGCTGCTTCTGCACAGCCGGCCGCGCCTGCTGTACCGACGACCCCTGCCCCTGTACCCTCTTCGCCCGTAGCGCCTGCCGCGCCCCCGGTGGCAGAAGAACCTGTGGCCGCGCCGGAACCTGTAAATCCCCTGGAACTGGCCCCCAAAAAGGAGCCGCAGAAGCAGCTGACAGAACTGTTGATCGATGGTGATCTGTCGGCCGCACTGGCCCTTGCAACAGAGCCGGAAGCCTTGCAACACCAGGGCTATACCGAGGAGGAAACGGCACAGATCACGGCACAGCTGCGCGCGGATAAATTGCCGAACGGCCATACACCGGAAGCGATCGCGCAGCGGCTGTGGCGGGTCGTTGGCAACCACGCCGGATTGGCCAAGCAGTATGCCCGTAAGGCGCTGCCTGGTACCCTTTCGCTGTGTTTTTCCATTTGTGAAGCGGAAAAAAATTGGGATGCCATCGCAGAACTGGGCAAACAGTACCCGGAAAACGTGCAGGGCGAGATCACGATGCTTCGCAGCTATGCGCTGGCCCTGCAGAACAGCGGGAAAAACGAGGAACTGTTGGCACTGGCAGCAGCCAACCCTGTGGTGCTTCACCAAAAGACCCTTTACCCCGCGCTGGGGGAACTGGCCAAGAACTACAGTGACACAAAGCCGGAAGAAGCTGCCCTTATTGCAGAAGCGGCAGTCCATGTAAATGCTTACCCGGACCGGGAGGTCCGCACCCCCTTTGAGCGGCTGCTGCTGGGCGATTATGACGAGAACGCACTGCGCCCATACCGCGGCGCAAACTGCGTGGAGATGCTTTGCAAGCAGGGCTACACGGCGGAGCAGGCCGCCAAGATCGCGGACCGCATGCCCCGCATCAATGCGGATACCTATGAGCTGGAACGCGGTGCACGGCTGGCGGTGGCACAGGAGAACATCCATTACCTGAGCGAGTATTATCTGTGGGAAGAACTGCTGACCTCCCCGGACAAGGCGGTCGGCCGCCTTGCGCTGCACATGCAGGGCAACACCGGCACCGATGCCAACGGCCAGCCCATCGGCAAGCGGGACGCCGAGTATATCCAGTTGTACCGCGTTTGCATTGCGCCCAACCGAAAGACGTATGACAGCAACCTGCGCTATACCCAGCTGTATCTGGGCGCGCTGCTGCGCAGCGGCCAGAACGAAGAAGCGCTGGCGGTAGCCGATACCTGCTGGACCGCCTGCACCGATGCGGGACTGCTGACAAAAATTATTGAGATCGCCGAGCAGACGGACAAAAACCGCTACGAAACGCTGATCCAGCATTGCAGCAGCCAGATGAAAAAGCGCCGTGCCAATGAGTTTGAGCAGATGCTTCTCTCGATGGACCGCCGCATGATGGACTATGTCTCCCGCCCGGAGCAGCTGGAACAGATGGGCTACGATAAGGCCACGGTTCAGATGATCTGCACCAACCTGCCCAAGGTCAACAACTACCCCAGCGGCAATGCTCCGGTGCAGCAGTACGAGCGTGTGTACTATGTGCAGGGCAACGCAAACGGCCAGGCCGAGCGCTGCCTGCGCAAGGCCATCCAGAAAGAGACGAACGAGTCCCGCAAAAAGCAGCTGACCGCCGTGCTGTTTGCGATGCTTTGCAAGGAGCAGCGCTTAGCAGAAGCGGCGGAGCATCTGCCAACGGACGAAGAAATGATGGCACAGATGCACAGCACGACGTCTCTGTGGTATTTCCGCACCCTGTATGCCATCAAGGACTACACCCGATATTGCAAGCTGTACGATGCCTGCCGCACCCTGCCGACGGCGGTGATCTGCAACCCGAAGAATATGGGCCTGCGCGATGTCTGCGAGACCCTGCGCGCCCGGATCTATACCGGGCATGAGATCGATAATTTCTCCGCTTTGTGGGCGGGGGCAATCAATCCCTTTGTGCTTAGCAAAGCCCCAAACCGCGAGCAGCTGAAGGAAACGCTGGCTGCCCTGAATACCCAGGCTTATCTGCCGCAGCTGGCCTATGCCCTGGGCGTCCTGGCCGAGGAATGTTACCGCATGAACCCGAACCATCTGCGCGATGTGGCGGAAGTACTGCTGCCGCAGGGGGCAAAGGCCATCCCGGAAACGCTGGTCACCGCACTGCCCCGCGCAGCGGAAAACGGCCAGCAGGCGTTGGACATGCTGATCCTGCTGGAGCTGGCACAGGCGGATTATGCAGCCTGCGCCCGGGCTGTCACCTGGTTCCGCGGGATGCTTCGGGACGCGTTCCTTTCGGGAACGGCAGAGCCTATCTGCGATACCATCGGTGTTTGGGTCGGCCAGCTTGTGCCGATGCTGCAGCGGTGTGAACTGCCGGCAGCAGCGACCCAGCTGAGCTATATCGGCTGGCTGTATGTCATCCAGCGGCTGCACGGCGGCCACACCCCCGATGCCGCAGTTGACTGGCTTTTCGGGGAAGATGTGCTGATCCCGATGCCGAAAAACTTTCCCGAGAAGGAAAAGGACGCCCTTACCAATTGGGCCATGAAAGATTACCCGGAGAAGTGCGCCCTGCTGCTGAACAAATACCCCGAACTTAGCAAATACGGCCTGAAAGCGGCCAGCAGCCCGCTGCCGGAACAGGAAGAAGCCGCAGCAATCCCCGCCCAGGCCGCACCGGAAGCCGAAGCCCCTGCCCAGGCACCGGTCGCCCAGCCGGAAGCCCCGCAGCCCGCTGCCCCGGAGCCTGCCGCAGAAGCCGAACCGCAAGCCGCCCAAGCGCCGCAGGAGGTGCCCCCCGTTCCCGCACAGGAGAAACCGGCAGCATCGTTCACCCCGGCAGAACAGTATAAGACCCTGACACAGCTGCGCGCCGATGCCCTGCAGGCCGGGGATACGGTCGCCGCTTCGATGTACCTGCAGGTGCTTTGCCGCAGCGACTGCCTGGCCTCGGCCGACATCCTTACCCGCGGCAGCCTTGCGGACGCAGCGGCCAAGGAGCCCCCCATGCTGTACTGGCTCCAGCAGGCCGCCGAGAATGACTCAGAAAGCGTCAGCAAGTTCCTGGAAAGATGGAGCACCGTGGCAACCGCCTATGTCAGCTTTGATTTTTCCGATCAGGTATCGGAGCTAATGCTTCAGCTGGATCAGAACGCCGCCGTCTCCACGGAGGCGCAGAACGTGCTGGTCTGGGCCATCCTGACGAACAGCAGCCGCAAAAATGCGGCCTGGAGCCTGCTGCAGCGCACCCAGGCCAACCCCCATGCACGGGCGCAGACCTTCTACTGCGCCGCCGTGGATGACGCCCAGACCTGGCAGGCCGCCCTGCGGCTGTTCTGGCAGGAGGGCGAGTATATGTTCTTCCTGCGCGGGCTGGTGCACCGCTTCAACCAGGCTTCGGAGCTGGCCGAGCGGATGCAGTACAGCGACAACCTGCAGGAGATGTGCGACAAAAACGTCTTTGCGGAGATGGACCGCCAGCAGCTGCAAAAGACGCTGCGCAAGCTCTACCCGGCCGTTGCACAGAGCTACCTGGCAACCGAATCCTGGACCGTGGTGCAGACAATCCGCTATGTGTCGTTCTGTGTAGGCGGGCAGGCGTTGAACCTGTACTACGATGTATTCGCCGTGCAGTACCCCATCATTACCGAGAAACTTCCGATGGAGGGTTGCGCGTTCCTGGCCCGGCTGGGCACCGACCCCGCCACCTACACGCTGATGCAGTTTATCGGCCCGCAAATGCTGGCCAAGATGAAAGACCCCGACGAAGCGGCGGGCGCACAACTCCGGCTGCCCAGCCTGATGCGCGAACTGTACGAGGACTGCTTTGCCGTGCCGCGCCGCTGTACCGAGCAGGAGGAGCAGGACGTATACAGCCTGATCCTGCCGGATGCCTTTGACTGGAACTGGCGGCATTTTGGCGAGTATTACTGCCGCAAAATGATCGAATCGCCGGAAGATGAGGCCTCTGCACGCCGCGTGCTGCTGCGCTTTGCCACCAAGGAATTCCACCCAGATGCCTTCCTGATGAGCATTGAATTTTATGTGGCCTGCCACCGCGATGACCCGAACGAGCGGGGCAGCATCGTGCAGCTGATGGACCGTTTGCTGCGCGTGAAGGCAAGAGATAATGACGCCACCCGCGCCATGTATGTGGAATATGCTATTCTCTGGCTGCAGCGCTGCCCCGGCAGCACGATCCTGGACGGACAGGACCCGGCCGAATGGTTCCTCCTCTCTGCGCGGCAGAACAAATTCCAGGATGACTGGATCGAACGCTGCCGCAGACAGTATGCCGACATCCTGAAAAGTGCGCCGAAACTGCACACGGCCCTGGCGACCGGGAATTGGCAGCCCTGCTTTGACCTGCTGATCCAGGGCGGCGAAGAAGCCGAAAAACTGCGCCTTGCACTGGTGGGCGTGGCAAACGGTACGCCGAACGCATCGAACCAGTGGACGCGCTGCACCGTCTGGCAGAGCCTCCCGCATGAGCTGGTCGGCACGCTGGCCGGGAATCTGCTTGCCGGAACGCCGGAGAAAAACGATGCCCTGAAAGCCGTATTTGCCCCCATGGCGACGCTGCCCCTGCTGCGCTCCTTCCGTGATATTTTCCAGTGGTACGAGGAATATTTGCGCAAGGGCGACGCGGAAGACCTGCGCTGGGTCGAAAACTGCGCCGCTTTGCCCATGCAGGAGACGCAGTTCTTCTTCTGTGCGCTGGGCCAGCATAAAGCAGACTGCACCAAAGAGCAGGCGGAGTTCCGCAGCCGTGCCCTGGAAATGATGGGAGCCCCCTCCACCTGCACAACATGGCGGGAGCAGTTCTCCCACACCACCAATGCCGGTCATTCTGCCTTTTACATCAAGGCAATGACGCTCTATAACGACTACACCAGCACGATCAATCCGACGACCCTGCACGCGGCCATCCAGTTTGCCATCCGCGCGTATGATGTGGAGCCGGAGAAAATCACCCAGTGGAGCAAGACCTATACCGATACGGTCCGCAACTGGAAAAGATATTTCTCGAACAATGCCGTCAAGCTTGCCAACCGAAGCATCTACGCCTGGGCGCAGCTTCTGGGGAATCCCGACCAAGCCGCAAACCAGCTGTTGAACACACCCCCGGACAAGTTCGTCAACATGATCGCCTATCTGTTCCTGTTCTGTGACCGCACACGGGAGCTGGCCAAAAAATACTACCCCCTGATGCGCCGGGAGCAGGTCGCTGCCGTGCAGGTGCTTGTGGCCATTCTGCTGCCCAAGCCGGAGCTGATCGACCCTTGTATCGAAAAGCTGTGCGCCACCGCCAAGGGTGCGCAGTACATGGATGCGATCAAGGGCGTGCTGCTGGAAAGCATGCATACCCCGCCGCGGAGCCAACGCATCAAATGGGATGCGGACCTGTGCGAGATCGTCAAAAAGCTTGGCATCGAGTACGACCACAACACCCCGAACGATGAGTCCCGCTATTTCCGCATCCCCGCCGAGGACCCCTCCCGCATTGCTATGATCCGCGCCCGCATCCGGCTGATGCTTGCCCGCAGCGGCACGAATTATGTGTTTGCCGACCCGAAGGACGTTTGCCGCGAGGCCCGCAAGCCGGAGGAGAAGGAAGAGGCCTCTCAGGCAGCCGCCCCCGCAGCAGAGGAAAAGCCCGCTGCGGCGGACAGCGAGACGGCGGACAGCACGGATGTGCTGGCCCCGGACGACCGCAGCCTGCGGGTCGACCAGTGCCGTCAGCGGGTGATGGAGCTGTTCTCCTCGGAAAGCGAAACGGCCGACTTCAAAAGGGCCGTGGCGAAGGAAAAGGACCTTTCCCTGATCTATATGGCCGGTGCCGAGCTGCTGGCCGCAGAGCCGGAGCCCTCGGCAGCCAGTATCGTCCGCTGCCTGGTGGATGCAGCCAAAAACAACCTGCCCACCATAAAGCTGGAGAGCTTCTCCCGCGCGCTGATCTGTGCAGTCCGGGCAACAGCCTACGATGACCTGCAGGCACTGCGCATCCAGCTGCAGGATGCCAATCTGTTCACCGTGCTGAAAAACTGCCCGCCTACTGCCAACCCGGACGAAGAAGACGAAAATAAGAACAAAGCCCTGCAGGAAGGCCGCCGTTTGGCCTACCGTCAGGCTTCGCTGACCTGCCTGCAGGAGTATTTGAAGATACAGCCGATCCGGGAATCCGGCAGGGACTTTTATGACGAGGACGAGCAGTATCTGATGCAGGAGCAGGAGCGCTGCAGCCTGCTGCAGCGTACCCCCGCCGAGCAGGACCGCCACGAGCTGGTGCGTATGCTGGCAGAGCATCAGCAGAAAAAGCTGGATGCCCGCCCGCAGATGAAGGTATATCTGGACCCGTCCTCTGCCTACTACTGCACCCGCGATGAAGACGACTATAGCTATGACGACCCCTGCGAGCCGACTACGCTGCAAGGCTATGTGGAGAATGTGGGCGGCTGCCCGCTGCAGCCCGTATACATTAACCTGAGCTACCGCATCAGGACCGGCGAAAAAGAATGGGATGCGGCCGCGCTGCCGATTCCCCGCAGCCTGACGCTGCGCGGAGGAAACGGAAACGGCAACGCCGTGCTGCTGTCGAAACAGCAATATACGGATGAAGACCAAAAGGCGCTGTGGCATATTCCGTTCCAGATCGATACCGATATTCCCGAAAAGACCGCCCGCCGCGTGCAGGAAGAAAACGCCGAAATCGTTGCGGTAGTCGAGGTCCGCGCCCTGGTCCAGAGCGGCGATGATCTGCTGCTCTACCGCGGTGAAATGCCGCTGCAATTCCTGCCGGAAAACCAGAAAGTCCGCGTGGATCACACCATCCGCGATACGAAAACCTTCTTCGGCCGCCGCAATGAGTTGAGCCGCCTGCATACCCTGTATTGCGAAAATCCCTCCCGCATCCCCATGCTGTTCCTGATCAGTGGTCAGTTCCGCATGGGTAAGTCGATGATCACCCAAAAGCTGCAAAAGATGATCCAGGACGAGACAAACGGTCAGGTGATCCCGCTGCGGCTTGAAGTGGTCCAGAGTTCCGACCAGCAGGGTGCTTCCGAAAACTTGCGGGATGTATTCTCTAACCAGCTGTGGGATCAGCTGACTTCCTACATGCACGATGAAACTTTGCCGCAGGCATACCGCGACGAAGAAACAATCGCCCGCGTGCAGGCCCACCGCAAAAAGTGGGAGGCCTATTTTGCCCAGCGGCAGGCAGCCGCTGCCCCGGCACCGCAGCGTGTGCAGTATCTGCCCAACCCCGGCGTAGACATCGACAGTGAGGAAAACGCACCGCTGGATATTTCGGCCCTGTCTGCCGGGATCTCGCAGGGTGTTGTATACGAGGATCTGCGCTGGCTGCCGCAATTCTGTCGTGAGCTGTGCGCCGCACTTGGCAACCGGCACATTGTGTATATCCTGGATGAAGCAGACCGCCTGATCAACGACCTGGAGACCGTAGGCGGTGCAGCCGCCAGCAACCTGCGCGCCGTTCTGCAAAGCGACACCCCGTTCCATCTGCTGATCTGCGGCGCCAACGGCCTGACGGAGTATTATCTGCGCGGCGGCAGCATGACCCAGCTGTTTGAATGTACCTATGGCCGCCCGATGATTATTGGCCAAATGGCCAAAGAGGAATGGCGCACGGCGACCTCCTCCCTCATCGATACGGTCGATCTGGAAAGCAATTTCCGTGCGCTGGATCAGCTCTGGTTCTACACCCGCGGCCTGATCCACCCCGCCTACCTCCTGATGGATACCTGCTTTACCTACCTGGACAACTTCCCCTCGGTACAGCCTGCGCCGAATGGAAAGACGACCCTGTATGCGGCGCGCGTGCTGGAAGCAACCAACGCGATGCTATGCAGTTCCCCGCAGCAGCTGCACATGGACAAACTGATCGATTCTCTCTCCGATGATTCGAACGATCTATGGCGCAGTGTGCTGACCTGCCTGATGCGGGAATGTACCATTCCTTACCAGTGGGTGCCTGTTACCGTGCTGGAAAGCATTGTGGATGAGTCGGCCGGTATCACCTGGGATAAGATCTCCAACGTGCTGTCGAACCTTGTCAGCTATCGCGGCCTGCTGGAATATTCTGCCCGTAGAAGAAGTTACCGCCCGCAGTGTGAGCTGTACCGCCAGATCTTGCGCAACAAACTGCTGCCGGACTGCAAACTGCAGCCCTATCCCTATTTTAAACCCAGAAAGGAGGGACACTGATGTCTGAGCATTTTCGCAAAGACGCACCGCATTATGAGTTCTCTACGGTGCGCATCCGTCTGGATGAATGGTTGGAGGATCGTTCCTCCGGTACGCTGTTCGGCCCTAAGGGCTGCGGCAAGGATACCTTTCTGAAAGATTACTTTACCCCGAAAAAAAACCGGGCACTGGCTGCTGACACGAACAAGCCGACCATTGTGCTGGTTTGGGAGGGCACGACTCTCCGGCACCGAAAAGACCTGGACGACCTGCTGGCCTGTGCCTTTCAGGAGGGATTTTCGTACCTGAAAGAGCAGGGGCTGATCGACCCGGCGCTGGAGACCCTGCTGACTACCGCAGGCGGCGCATCCGCCCAAAGCTGCGCGCAGGAATGGAAAAAACGGCGGTACTGCTTTGTATTGGTCGTCCTGGGCTTTCACAATTTTATCTGCAATATCGATGGCTGCCAGGCCGACAGTATCCAGCAGGTAAACATCTTGAAAAACTCCGATGCTCCCTTGCGGATGATCGTAACGAACGACTACCTTTACACCGCACAGTACTGCCCCGCCATGGAGGATCTGGCCGGCTCGTCGATCTTCAATAACCTGAGCCTGAACCAGTTTACCTTTTCCAAAAACCGGCCGCGCCCGCAGGAATTTTCCCAGTATCTGGGCCGGATCTACCGCGGCGGCGATGCTTCCCCCTTTACGCCGGAGGAAGAGCACTGGCTTTTGGAGATGACCGGCGGCTTTCCTGCCATCGTGCCGGATGCGGCGGAGGCGTTGCTTCTTGCAAAGGAGGATGGCCTGGAAGGGCAGGACGCCTTTGAGGACTGCATCCGCACCTGTATGCTGCCCGAGGAGACCGTCTATCTACTGCTGAGCCAATGGCTGAAAGATCTGGATGACCGTGAATTTGAGATCCTGACCCAGATCTCCCACTTTGGCCTTTCCGGTGCCGATGAAGAAGACGTGGACCGTCCCCAGTCGGTACAGCGCGGCCTTGTGTATACCGATCGCCGCAGCCGCCGCTGGCGGCTCTGCATCGGCCTGCTGCGGGAGATGCTGGCCAGCGACATGTGGAACCCCCGCCACACCGCCCATTCAGCCCCCGCATACGCACCGTCCACCACCCCGGAACAGGCAGCCCCCAGCGTGATCAACTATGTCACGAACTACAACATTTCCGGCTCGGTTACCAGCACCAATGTGCAGGGCGATCTGAACCAGGTCAACAACAACATCGTCGTTACAAGCCGCGAGGATTGGAGCACCCTGTTTGATTCCGTCTACCAGCTGAACCAGGGCAGCGAAGGCGCAGGCCGTGCCCAGCTTACCGACAGCCTGGGAAAGATCCAATATCTGCCCGAAGCCGCCACCGAGGAAGAAGCCACCGAATGGTTCGAGGAAAACGGCCGCAACATGGCCGATGGCCTGGACGAGATGTTCAGCGGCAAAAACATCAGCCTGGACGACATGTTCAACCAGCTGCTGCAAAGTGCCGATCAGGACCTTTTCCCCTCCCATGTCACGGAACTTGTGAACCGTCTGCCGGAAAGTTCGGCGCTAATCTTCAAACAGGGCGTGATCGTGGACCGCATGTTCACCGGCTTGCTGCACAGCTTTGACAAGGACGATCAGCTTGACTTTTCGCCCTGCGGGCTGATGTACGGCCTGCTGCTGGAACAGCGCATGAAGGAAGCCCTGTTCCCGTTCTACCGGGCCGACCAGGTGATCGGCAGCTGGCTTGTAAACAAAAAAAATCCGGCCCTGTCCTCTTGGAATAGCCCCAAGCTGAAAGCTAAAAAGATCACCATCGGCAACTTTTACGGCGGGCTGGACGGCAAGCATTTCAGCAACCGAATGGCCGCCCTGAGCCGCCAGGCTAACTACCCGCAAAATGCCGGATGGTGGGATAAGACCTACCGTGATTTTGCCCGCGCCGGTGATCTTCGCAACAACGCCGCCCATTCGACCCGGCTGACAATCTCCTCCCTGGATGAGCTGCGCCGCCTGGTGCTTGGCCATGACGGCCAGGTCTCGGAAAGCCTGATCAACCGCATCGGCGTCTTCTGCCAGCTGGATGCACGGCTCGGCTACCATAACCCGAATCAGATCTCGGTAGCACAGGATTGGCAAAACGCCGTTTCCTTACATTCATACACCAGTTTCCCCGTTGTAAGCAGCGAGGGATAACACATTGCCCCACACAAAAAGCGCCCGCCGATTTGGCGGACGCTTTTGCTTTTTATGTGTCGGCGTTTCAGCTTTGGCGCAGCTGTTCCTGCATTTTTTGCAGCAGCTTCTTATATTCTTTGCGCCGGTTGCTGATGGTCACGGTCGTTTTGCCGGTAAAGGTGGAAATCGTGCGGTCCTTGGGCTGATGGGTCGGCTTTATATCCAGCAGCGGGCGCAGGCGGTCCGGCTTGTGCGGCTCAAACAAAAAGTTCATGTAATCCCGCGCAAAGATCCTGGCCCACAGCAGGTCCTCCTTCTTTTCCAGCACAGTGCAGTACCGTTCCGGCGGGATGGCCGGCTTTTCGTCACACAGCAGGGCTATCACATCGTTGGTAAAGAAGATCCGCGGGAACTCCGTCACGTCCTTGGAAGCAAACATCACAATCACACGCAGCGCTTCCGTAGCGCTTTCCAGCCGTTCCTGCATGCTCGTGGCATTGGGATCATCGGCGTCAAACATGATGGCCTCGCCGTCGTCGTCCTTGTGGGTATCGTCATTCAGCGAGATGGTGCGCCGCGCGGTCGTCGCGTTCAGGACCAGCCGTTTCAGTGCTGCTTCGTCCACGTCCAGGCAGTCGGCAGCCGTCTCGTAAAAGCCGGCGGGCAGGTTTTTGGGGTCAAGCCCCTGTTTTTCGCACAGTTCGCACAGGCGTTTCCACAGCTGGCCCTCGCGGCGCGAAAGGCGCATGTCTCCCTGGTCGCGCATTGCCTTGCTGTTTACGCTGTCGTGCATGGCGTTGGCATAGATGGCATCAAAATACGCCAAAAACGGCTTTCCGGAATTGACATCGTACTTGGAAACGGCCTTGCACATAGACTCGGTAAAGGTCAGGGTATCCAGTTTGGTACGCAGTTTGCTGCGGCGCGTGTAGCGGGCATCCAACAGCGCGTCTTCATCCTGCAGCATGGCGTTTGTATCGGTGTTTTCCAGCCGGTTCTCGATCTTGGAAAGAAACTCTTTAAACTGGAATACCAGCAAATACAACTGCTGCCATTCACGGTTATGCTGCAAGCGTTCCTCCGGCGGGTAGTTCCATATCGGGTGGTGTTCAATCTGCTCACGCAGGGCAGCCTGCTTTTTGGTGTCCTTTGCGTTTTCCGCCATGGGTCACACCTCCCGGTCAGGGTGCAGCATTACGCTGATAAACTTCTGTTTGTCCGGCAGGTCTGCTTCGGCAGCCATATCTACAATGCCATCCAGCGTAAACAAGGTGCTGATGTCATATTGGCGCACGCTCTTGACTTTCCCGTTTTCCCGCGTCAACTCGCGGTAATAGATGCCGCATACCTCGGTATCATCCAAAATTTTCTCTGCATAATGCAGGGCCGAGGACAGCACCAGCGGGTAAGTCTTCGTGCCGAACGTTGCATCTGCATAATAGCAGGCATCGCCGTCCATCGCATCGGTCAGCGCCTCAAACAAAGCCAGCAGGCCATCGCGCTGTTGGTTTTCCGGCGTGGTCAGGTCCACCAGCGTATAGGGCAGGCCCAGGCCGTCCAGCTCACGGCGGAAGATCTCCAGGTTTTCGCTGTGGGGGCTGTTGATCTGGCGCACCGCTATGACCTTGATCTCATCCCCGGCGTGGGCGGTATCGGCCAGGATCGGGGTAATGGGGTAGTAGGTCGGTTTCGCCAGGGTCTGCGTGTAGTTTACCGGCTCTGCCGCATAGGAGTCAATGGCGAAGTTGCTGTCCAGCGGGATCGCCGTTATATAGATACGTTTCATGGGAAGTACATTCCTTTCCTGCCGCAGTGGGCGGCATCTTTTTTATAGTATAGCAAATCCCGCCGCCTGATTCAATGAAAAAGCCACAGGGTCAGTCATTTTTCATCGCATCCAAGAACATCAGCACCAGGATTCCTCCGATGGCCAGCGCAACCCAGACGGAATTGGTAAAGACCGGGTTTACAGCCCGGAACAGTTGGGTATTCACGTAAGCGCTTTGAGGCAGTTCCCATCCGTTGGTGATGTGGTACTCGATCGCAAAGCATACGCCCGTCACGGCAAAGGAGACCAGCGACGTAATGCTGAAAAAGCACTGGTAGGGATGCGCACGGAACATCTCCCCAATGCCGCGGCCCGGCGTATTGTCGCGCGAGTTGTTCAGCCCCCACAGCGGCAGGATCAGCACCGGCGCAAAAAGGGCCGCTGCCACGAAAATGCACAGCTTGATGATGGCACCGATCAGCCAAAAGATGTTATACCAGGCTGCCGTATCGGGGTCGCAGATGATGTAGGTGGTATGGTCGTCAACTTTATGCTCAAACATGATTACTTTCTCCTTTTTCTATGCTTTTGTGTCAGACGTTGTCCTTCCTGGCCTTTTTGCGGGCGGCCAGTGCAGCGGCGATCAGAACTATCCCCACTGCAGCCGTCGCAAAGACGGCGGCACTGCCCACAGAGCCGATCACACGGAAGAAAAGGCTGTGTACAATGGGCAGGTGCAGGACATTCTGTGCCCAGGCGAACACCAGGATGATCGCACCGGCCACGGAAAAGAGTGCCTTGTGTACCCGGCAGAGCTTAGCAGCCTGGGGGTGCGCCTGCAGCATTTCTTCCTCGCTGCGATCCGGAGTGCCATCGGCGCTGTTGTACACCTTTTTCAGGATCTTCCGCGTAGCCGACGGCAGCGTAATCGCTATGGTGGCCGCGCAAAATACCAGCGTGAGGACGGCGCAGTGCATGAGTATCCCAAGCGGGCCGCAGTCTCCTTCACAAGAAAGACCCATCAGGGCAGCGGTAATTGCGGATTTATCTTCGTCGTAATGGTTCATAGTGTATTTCCTCCTAAGTTTTTGTTTTTTTCTTACACCCTTACAATAGGGGTGCCCCCTGGCAAAGTTAAAGAGATTTTCAGGATTTTCTTTAATTTTGTTTGCCGGGGACCCTATTCCTATAATGAACGATTGAAACCCCGCTGCTTCCGTGCTATGATAAGGTGGGATTTCGGAAAAAAGGAGGAGGTCAATACTCTATGGATTTGGAACAAATGAAAACAGAAAACCGGGGCACTTACAATTTCATTCTATTGCAAAATGATTTTGTAAACGGCTTTCGCGATTTCGGACGTGCGGCAATCGATGAGATCATCGAAAATGAACCTGCACTTTCGGGAAACGATCGCTGGTGGGATGACATTAAAAAGTACAATAAAGAAAACGCCCCCAACTACATCTTTGCCACAGACAATAAGGAAGTTAATACCGGCAGCTTTGATGCAAGCGGCGTCGCCAAATGGATGCTGTACATGTACTCAGACGGGACGCTGAATACCTACCTGACAGGCGGCTGCCGGGCGGTTTCCATCGAGGACTGCTCCCCCTCTGCCTTTAACAGCGCGCTAAACAGCTATATGGCACTGCGCAACTACACGGCACATTCCAGCGCCGATGCCGAAGACCTGGATACCGAGGACCTTTTGAACCTGGCCTGCCTGGCCTGCTGGCTGACGGCACACCTGTACTGCTCGGCCCAGGACGAAGCCCTGGCCCACATGCGGCATGTCCGGGACGAAATTGCCGAGGAGCTTGGCCGGACAATCGAACCCCACGACGAATACGACCTGGCGTTCCATCAGGCCAAGCCATGGCTGGAGGATCACAAATCCACACCGGGAACAGCTGCCGCCAATGGCGGAAGATCTCATGCTTCGCGCCATCACTCTTACGGCGAGGGGCTGCCTTTCCCCTTTGAAGGCGGCGACATTACTGCCCCCTTTCTGGTCGGCCCGTGGGAGCGCCCACTCAACGCACAGGCGATTTTCCCCAGCCAAATCGGGGCCGCGTTCCCCCGCGAGTATGAGCACCTCTGCCCCGAAATGCCCGGAGCAGAATTGGAGCAGGGCCTTTTGCACGGCGCTACAAGGGCCTATCCCCAAAAAGAGCTGCCGGAGATGGACTATGCAAGCCGCCAGCCGTTTTTAAAAGACATTCAATTCACAAAAGAAAACGGCGGAAAGACCAAAAAGGCGCTTGATCTACTCTCGAAGGGACTTTATTACGCCACTATGGCATCCTCGTTCGTTGTTCTGCTAATGTGGGGCGGCTTTTGCGGTCTCTTTGGCGCAAAATCTGCGCCCTTCTTTGTACTGGTCAACATGCATGACGGCCAGCGCGACGCCATCGCCCACATGTTCATTGACCGCTGTGCGCATGATCTCAAGACCCATCGCTATAAGCCGCTTCTGGCGCCCGGCATTGCCCTGACGCTTATTTACTTGTACCTGGAATACCTTTCCCTAGATCCCTATTTCTGGCTGACAAGAGTCTTCCGTTTTGTCTACAATCCTCTTTCCTGGATCTGCTTTTTCCTGTTTGCGGGGTTGCTGGTTCTGGATGCGGTACATGCCGCAAACACCTACAAGCAGTACCGCCATCTGGAAAACACAATCGGTGCCGCCGTGTATTTCTATCTGTTCAAGATGGCGCGTGTTCCCGGCAAGATTGGCTTTGCTGTCGGCCTTATGCTGATCATGGACATCTTTGGAAATTATCCTTACCTGTTCCCCATCATGGTGACAGGCTGGCTTGCCATGCAGGCCTGCTCCAAGATGGTAACAGGTTCTGCTGATCTTAAAGATTGAGAGGAGTGAGCAGCTGTGAATGAGCATAGTATCAGCTATATGCAAAAGTGTATGGATCATGACTTTAATGACTATGAAAACCTTGTGATCTGCCGCGATTTGCTGGCGCAGATCTCCAAGCGCCCCATGCCGCAAGGCATGGATTATGACCCGAAGAGTGATTCCTATGAGGAAGATGTTCGTAGAGAATGTGGTCGTATTGATTTTCACCTGCAGAAACTTCAGCTGTCGCTTTACCCCAATGAGGAAGCTGCGCCGCTTCTGTATCCTGACAATGAATGCGCTTCCACCGATGCGTTTGTGTCGTCGTACGACTCTTTAAATAACCATCTGAAAAGAGACCTGAATAATACCGAAAACACCCTGTGCGCCGATGACATTAAGACCCTGCTGTTACAGAATGAATTTTTTGCACGCGGTGGATATAAATACTTCTCTACAGAGATTGATGACCTTGCTGTATGGTTCGCTTCTTACGGTGCCGATACACTTTCCGCCTGCTATAAGTATGGTGTTGGTGTGCCGCAGTCTTTTCATCAGGCCGCACTCTGGGAACAGTACGCCATCAATCTTTACTATATTTATCGGGACTACTACAATAAATCAGATGATGAATCCTATAGGGATTCCCTCCTGGATGAGATTGGCCGTTTGAGCGTAAGCTGCCATATACAGCGCAACCTTCCGGATGCCCTATACACGGATGAGCAATGGGGTTGTATTTCCGACTTTGGCTGCATGCCTACCGAACTGGTTGCCCTGAGCAGAGCTGAAAAACCGGACACGCCTTATATATCTCATACGTCTTCCCTCGTTATGCAGATGATTCAGAAAACCTCGCTGGAAGAGCTGAAGCAGATGGGACATACCTACCTGAATTACGTCCGCCGCAATAGCAGCAAAAATCCTTTGGAGGATTGGAAGCAGGCCGTAAACTATTATTACGCAGGCGCTGCACAGGGCGATGCCGAGTGTGCCGCCGCCGTTGGCTACTGCTGCGAGATGGACCCCCGCGGTTCCAACCTGCCACTGGCGCTGGCCTGGTACCAGCACGCCGCCAAGGCCGGCAGCGCGTGGGCCATGGAAAAGGTCGCCACCTTCTATGAGGAAGGCTACGGCTGCACCGCCAACCGCGCCCTTGCCGATGCCTGCCGTGAAACCTTGAAATACATGCGCTGACTGCCCATAAAAATTGCCCCCGGTGAAGCAACCTTCACCGGGGGTTTTCCCTTTCTTATTGTGTTATTTCACCTCCAACAAGCCCCACTGGCCGTTCTGCCTGGCCCAGACGCAGCCGCCCTGCGCGGGGGCCAGATCCTCAAAGCGGCCAGCCTCGATGCAGACCGTTCCATCGGTGTACAGCGCCATTCTTGCGCCGTCTGCATCCTGTACAACCACCACGCCGGACATATCCGGGAACGGGTAGTCGATAGGTTCCGACGCCCCCTCCGCCTGCATCGCAGCCTGGTAGGTGCAAGGGATGACCTCCTCACCGTTGATGTCGCAGTAGCCCCAGTTTCCGTCGGTGTCCTCCACAGCGATCAGTTCGTCGCCCGCCATGCAGACGTTCTTGTACCGGAAGCTGCTCAGCAGGGAGCCGTCGCTGCGCGCCACCGCATACGGGGCACCGTTGGCCACGGTGTAGCACCGGTACTCGTTGTCCCATGTTGCCGGGCGCACGCCGAACAGCGCCGAGGCGTCGCTTACCTGCACCAGCGGCGTACCGCTGAACTCGTAAGTACCCAGCAGGTCATAATAAATCTGGCCGTCCTCGGTGTAGATCCAGCGGTTTGCATACCCGCCCACACCATCGTACAGGACCTCTATCTCCGCACCATTGGCCTGCAGCTCAGCGTTCAGGCCCTCGCACTTTTCCCGCATGGCCGCGAAATTGTCGTAGTTATAATATTCATCGTCCAGCCAGACGGAAAGCTCGTTTGTACCGTACAGGTAGGGCATCTGCTGCGCAGCGTCCTGCATCATGATATTGCCCGTCTTGGTCGAGAACAGGCTCCACCGCTCACCATCGCGCACGGCATACAGGCCGTCGGCGGCGTTTTTGCCCGCCGTGTGGTCCCACTCGGAGTAAAGCGGCACGATCTCATCAAAGTTGTAGCACGGCTCCACCTGCCACACACCGGCGGTTTTCTCCACAGCGGCGGCTTCGCTCTCGGCGGCATCTGCGGGGGCGGTTTCCTGGGCGGCTTCCGCCGTTTCGACAGCCGGAGCCGTTGTTTCCTCCGGCACCGCCGGTGCAGCCGTGCCGCACCCGGCCAGCATTGCCGCAGCCATCAGACAGGACAGGGGCATAACTTTCTTTTTCATCATGATTTTCTCCTTTGTTTTTGTTTTGCTTACACCCACTCTATAGCGTCCCCTCACCAAAAAGTTAAAGCCTCCCCAAAAAATCACAGGGAGATATTATGTCATGATGACATAATATCTCCCCTGTCTTTTTTATTTAATACGCTGTACCGTACTTCCTGTTTTCCAGCTCCAGCAAAAACTTATACAGCGGTACGGCCTCAATGGTCACGCCATCCTCGATGATGGTTTCTTCCTCCTCGTAGGTCACGATGACGAGCCGCGCGGCCTCCTGCGAATTCTGCGCCAGCTTTTTCAGGTTGCCGACTTCGCGTTCGCGGGCATCCCCGGCAATGGAATAGGCTGCCTGTACGGCCAGACCGACAGAGGGCAGATAGAAATCAATGTCGATTCCCGTCTTTGCGGATTTCAGATAATACACATCGTCCGGATAGGCGCGTGCAAGCGCTACAGCCGCCATATTTTCCAGCTGCACCGATTCCTTCCTGTCCAGGAACAGGCTTACAATGCCGTTGTCGGAGAAATAAAACTTCGGGTAGCTCTCCTTCTCGACGAGGTTTGCGTAGTAGTTCTGCAGATGGAACAGCAGATAGGCATCCTCCGCATAGCGGATGTAGTCGGCAATCGTATCCTTTGCCAGCGATACATTGACGGCGCGCAGTGTTTTTTGCAGCTTGGAATAGGAAATCTCACTGCGCACGGACTCCGCTATTTTTTTTATCAAGATTTTTACCGCATAATCGTTGCGGATGCTGTTCCGCGTGATGATGTCGCCCAGAAGCACCTTCTGGTATACGCCGGAAATATACTCCCGTTTTGCCTTGTACAGCAGCGATTCCGGCAGGCCGCCGTATTGCAGATACTGCGCGCAGGCGGCGCGGATCTTCCCGTTTGTTTTGGTGCCCAGCAGTGCCGGTTTGTCGTGGGGTATCCCGCAGGCGGTCAGGTACTCACCGAAGGCATAGGGCGTAATATGCCTGGCAAAAAAGCGTCCGCCCAGCGTGGTTTCTATCTCTCGGCTCAGCATTTTGGCGTTGCTGCCCGTGATGTAGATATGCTCTTTTGCATCAGCCATGCGGCGGGCAAACTTCTCCCAGCCGTCAATGTTCTGCACCTCATCCAGAAAGAAATAGCCTTTTTTGTCGCTCATCTCGCTCTGCACCGACAGAATGTCGTTGAAGTCCGCGACGGTGAACTCCGACAGGCGCTCGTCCTCAAAATTGATATAGATGATTTGCTCCCAGTCCACACCGGACGCCACCAGATCCAGCACGATTTTATACAGCAGCGTGGATTTGCCCGCGCGGCGCAGACCCACCAGCACATAGTTTCCGTTTTCCTCAAATTCGTAGTCGCGCGGCACGATTTGGAAATTGCGGATAAATTCGTGCTGATCATAGATGACAGATTTTAAAAGTGCATGATTCATGGTTGCCACTCCTGTCTTATTTTTGTCAAGTATAGTATAGCACGAATTATAATTTTTGTCGAGCATACTTGACGATATTGTATTATCTTTGTCAAATATATTCTACGGCTTAAAAAATAAAACGTCTTGCAATTTTATTTTTCTATGGTATAATAAAGTTAAATCATTAAAGTTATAACCTTATGGATAACACCTTTTCCCGGATTTGGAGGTTTTTATGGTAAAACTCGACTATGCGCGGCTGAAAAATATACGCCTTGAGCAGGACATCACCCAAAAGGAGCTTGCCACTGCCACCGGTGTAAACCTTTCCACCATCAAGCAGATCGAAACCGGCCGCAGCGCAACCGACCTCGAAAACATCGAGAAGCTATGTGCCTATCTGGAAGTCGACATCAACGAAATCTACCACCCAGACTTCCACGACACCAAGGTACTCTGCATGCTCAACAACAAGGGCGGCTGCGGCAAGACCAGTCTTTGCAGCGGTATTGCTACGTCGATGGCCGAGCTGGGGCTGCGCATCCTTGTCATCGACGGCGACGGTCAGCGCAACCTGTCCAGCAGCTTTGATATGCCCCGCAGCGAGAAGAACTTCGGCGCGGCGGTGCTGGCGGAGCAGGACTTGAACGGCTACATACAGCCCACCAAATTTGAGAATATCGACATCATCGTGGCCGATGTTTCGATGGGTACGCTGGACATGGCGCTGTTTACCAAAATCAGCCGCGAGAACATCGTGCGCAGCATCCTGCGCCCCGTTGTCGAGCGCGGCTATTATGATTATATCCTCATCGACACGAACCCGAATCTGTCGCTGCTGAACTTCAACATCGTGAACGCCTCCAACTATGTGCTGATTCCAGCCCAGCCCGCCAGCTTCGACCTGGACGGCCTGGCCGTGGTGCTGCAGTTTGTCGAGGGCATCAAGCCGTACAACCCGACCTTGCAGGTGGGCGGCATCATCATCAATCGCTACGATGCCCGCAACCGCCTGATTACCGAGGCGGCCATGGACCAGCTGCGGGAAAGTTACAGCGCCCTTCTGTTTGAGCAGATTATCCGGGTGGACAGCCGCCTGCAGAACGCCCAGTGGGAGAACCGCCCCGTGCTGGACTACGCGGGCAGTGCGCGTATCTCGAAGGAATACCGCGCCCTGACGAAAGAAATCCTAAAGCGCTGCGTTTGAGAAAGGCGGTAATACTGTATGGCTTTAAAAAAACGAACCGTCGTCTCCCCTGCTGCCGGTGCGGTGTCTCTCCCCTCTTTGATGGCCGATCTGCCCGGCACACGGCGGCTGGAGGAAGTGCCGCTGGACAAGCTCTCCCCTGCCCCAGCTGACTGGAACTTTTACGCGCCGCTCCCAGACGACAAGCTGCTGGAGCTGATCGAGAGCATCCGGGCCAACGACCTGCTCCACCCCATTGTGGTCTGGAAGCAGCCGGACGGCGCGCTGATGATTTTAAGCGGCCACAACCGTGTGCGGGCCTACACTGCTTTGCTGGAAAAGACCGGCGAGGACAAATACCGCCGCATCCCCGCCACCGTGCTGACGGACATCACCGCCGACGAGGCGCACGAGATCGTCGTCGATTCCAACTACGTGCAGCGCGTGCTGACGCCGTCGGAGAAGGCGCGGAGCATCTCCCAGAAGTACGCGCTGGCCGGGCGCAAAAAGCGCAGCAGGAACGGCGTGCGCAAATCAAAGTATGAACAGATCGGCGAAGAATACAACCTCTCCGCCCGCCAGATTGCGCGGTATGTGCGGCTGGGCAGTCTGGACGGCAGCCTGCTCAAGCTGCTGGACGGCGGCAAGCTGCCGCTGACAACGGCGCTGCGTTTGGTGGACTTCCCTGCCGAGAGCCAGAAGTATCTGGCCGCCCACCATGCCGACGAGCTGGCAGGCCCCAAAATGGCCGGGCTGACCGCCGCCATGACCCCGGAACAACTGGATGCCGCCCTGCAGGCAGAGCCGCAGACCGTGCGGGTCTCCGTCACCGTGCCCGCCGCGCTGGAGGAGGATTTCCGCCGCATGGCCGAGGAATGGCTGCACACCCACCGCTGAGCCTATAGGGGCCGGGCACGCCCGGCCAGCAGCTTTCCCGCAAACAACCGCCTTTCCGGGCGAGATATTATGTCATGGTGACATAATATCCCATTTATATAGACTCTATTTCTACATGATATTATGCCATGGTGACATAATATCTTTTTGCAAGGAGGTTGGCCGTGCCCAAAAAAAAGCAAGCTCTGCCCACGCCCAAGGCAAAGCTTTATACCGAGGACGCCGCCCTGCTGGTGCCCATCTTTCAGAAGGAGCCGTTTATCACCTTTCAGGAATTGCAGGATAAATACGGCGATATTCTGACCGACCAGCAGATTTACCGCGGTCTGCTCGGAACGTTTTCCCCCTACGTTAGCGAGCGCCGGGAGGAAGCCTTTCAGGAGCAGCTTTTACAGGCCAAGCAGGCCGCGCTGCAGTTGGAGATCCTTTCCCACCCGGTCGGCGGCAGTCTGACCATGCCGGAGACAGAGGTCTGGTCACTGGCAAGGGCATCCTTCAAAAGCATGCTGGACGGTATGCCGGCCGGCATGGCCTGTTACATTACCTGTGCGGTAAATGCCATGTATGCGGGCGACGTGTCCGGCCTGAAAAATGAACCGCTTTCCGAGCGGATGCTGCTTTCCAGTGCGAACCAGAGCCCCCTGGAAAAATACAGTATGCAGACGGATTCCATCTTCCGCAACCTGCCCAGGCTGCTGCCGGAGGAGGAAAACGAGGTATACGTCGGCAAAAGCGCCGGAAAAAACGTGTCCACCATCGTGACGATGGATTTTCCGAAACCCCTCGCGTTGGATGGCGGCGGCAGCCTGACGAACTTTGATAAAGCCATCTTAAACGGCGTTTCCTCGCTGCTGATTGCGGGAACGATTTATTTCACCATCCCGATGCTGTACCGCGCCATGATCGGCAGTG